>Ga0208250_1000179_pt1 | contig 21717 bp, 2 predicted proteins | sample CryBogCBE18Aug09_FD_184557 | JGI IMG/M metagenome (GOLD analysis project Ga0208250, IMG submission 184557) | Freshwater microbial communities from Crystal Bog, Wisconsin, USA - CBE18Aug09 (SPAdes) (version 2) | ecosystem: Environmental > Aquatic > Freshwater > Lake | place: Crystal Bog... | reverse complement strand
ATGTATTTGGTGCTAACGGAACATTTAGTGTTGGTAGTGGCGCAACTATCGACTTTAATACCAACGGTGCTAATGTTAAATTAGGTTCAAATGCTAACGTACATATCTATGGTGGTAATAGCGGTCAAGTATTACAAACAGACGGTACAGGCAACTTAAATTGGTATTCAATTAGTGCTACTGAAATTGTTAACGGTAATAGCAATGTAACAATTCCAAATGCTAACGATAATGTTTACATTTATACAAATGGTACTTACGAATGGCTGTTTGATGCTACAGGTAATACATATTTCCCAATTGGTGGTACAGCAAACTTAGGCAACTTAGTCACAGCCAACTACGCAAACTTTGCTAATGATGCCAATGTTCAAGGTAATCTTGAAGTTGTTGGCAACATTCAAACAGGTGGCGGCACTGGTGGTAACATCAGTGGTGTTAACTACTTATTTGCTGACTACGCAAACTTAACTTATGATTTAAATGCTAACGGTAATGTAAATGCTAATGGTAATGTTACTGCTAATGGTAATGTTACTGCTAATAGCGCAAACATTACCGCTAACTTATTAGTAAGTAATGCTAATGTTACAACATTATTAACAGCATACAACACAAAATTAACTTCAGCAACAAGTACACAAATTATCTATGCTAACGGTAGTTCATACTTAGTTGGCAATGCGGCATTTACATTTAATGAATCATCAGGTAATGTTTACATAGATGGCAATGCCAATGTTGTTGGTAATGTTGTAACTAATGCTAAATTTATTGGTAACACATTAACAAGTACAGGCACATACTTATTATTACAAAGTGATGGTGTTGCTAACGGTACATACAATATTAACTTAGTACCAGGTGGTGCTGGTAATGTTGACGTACACAGTACATACATCACACGTCTCGCTGATCCAGTAAATCCACAAGATGCTGCTACAAAACAATATGTTGACAGTACAGCAACAGGTTTGTTTATTCACACTGCTGCTAACGCATATTCAGGTAGCAACTTAAATGCTACATATGCCAACGGTGGTTCAACATTGACTGTTACAGCCATTATTGGCAACAATACTGTTCAATTCAGTACAAACCACGGATTAAGCGCAAATAGTGATATCTCATTTACAAATGCGTTTAATGGATTGAATGCCGCCCCAGACGTTTATTGGGTAGATACAGTTCCTGCTCCAAACCAAATAACATTGAAAGAAACATACTTCGGACCAATTGTTGCTAACTTAACAGCAGGAACAGGCTTAAGTCAACCAGCACTAGCACAATCGGGTGTTGGCGCAACATTGACAAATAATGGCACACAAGCAGCACTTACAATTGATAGTATTGCGGTGGCTAACGGTCAACGTGTGCTTGTTAATGGTCAAACAAATCAAGCATACAATGGTATCTATGATGTAACCAACAACGGTAGCGTTTCAACAAACTGGGTACTTACAAGAAGCGCTGACGGCGATACATTTGTCCCAAAAAGTGCTAACTCATTATGTGCTGGCTCGTACTTCTTTATCTCACAAGGTGTAATGTGGGCAGGTTCAAGTTGGGTATTACAAACTGCCGGCGAAATCGATATTGGTATATCAAACATTTCATTTACACAATTCAGTCAATCAGGTAGTTACACAGGCGCAAATGGTATTTCTGTAACTGGCACAGTAATTAGTGCTAATGTTGATAACGATACAACTGCTATTATCGGCGGTAACATCGCTGTTAAAACAGGCGCAAATCTTGTTACACCAAACATTGGCGATGCCACATTCCAAAGTTTAGAATGGAACACTAGTGGCAATGGTAATGTAGATGGTAACAATTTAAGCGCACAAAACGTAATACTTACCAATGTGTTGTCTGTAAACACTTATGCGAACGCAAACACATTCACATCTAACTACTGGGCTAACATTGGTACAGATTTGATTGTTGGCGGCAACGCAAACATTACAGGCAATGTACGAGTTGGTACAGGTAGTGGCGGTAACATTACAGGCGTAAATTACATTTTTGCTAATGTTGCTAACATCACACTTGACGCATTAATTGGTGGCAACGCTAATATTACTGGCAACTTAACTGCTGGTAACAGTTTCTTAAATGAAACACATATCACAGGCAATGCTAATGTTACAGGAAATATTCTTGGTAACTACATTACTGCTAACTATGATGCAAACATCAACGGAAATGCTAATGTTACAAGTACATTGTTTGTTGGTAATACTTCAAGTAATGTAACAATTACTAAAGGCAATGCTAACTTAACTGGCAACTTATTTGTTGGTAATAGTTCAAGCAATGTATCAGTTACAAATGATGGTAATATAACAGTTACTTCTAACATTAATGCTAATACAGGCTATGTAAATGCTAACAACGCAAATATTAGTACTAAAATTGTATTAGGTAACACATCTATACAGTGGGCAACAGTAACTACAACCGCAATTACTGCTAACCAAACAATTGTTCAATTCCCAGTATCAGGTATCACTGGTGTTGAATTCTTTGTTAAAGGTGTAGACGCATTAGGTACTAAATACAGTGCTTCAACAGTTATGGCTGTAACAAATGGTGTATCTGCGGATTACGTCATATATGGTACAACATTCTTGGGAGCAGTTACTGGATCATTAGCAGTTAATATTGTTGGTAGTAATATTGCGTTACAAGTAAGCCCAGCAAGTACTAACAGCACAGTTTGGACAACACAATTTAGGACTATCTAATGGCACTTAAACCGCTTAATTCTGTTGATGGATTTAGCGTTGGTGCCAATAGTATAATCAATGTAATTGATGCTAATGGCAATGTAACTGCTAATACACTTACAGTAGATACCCAAGCTAATTTAGGTTCTGTAAGTAATATTACTATTACAGGTGGTACTTATGGACAAGTACTTACCACAGACGGTGCGGGCAATTTAAGTTTCACTACAGCTAACGGAAGCGGATCATCTAATTTGGCAGCAGTCATGCCAACTTATATTCCTTCCGCAAGTTCATATACTGTTCAATCAAATTTTCAAGGTTTATTTGGCGCTCCAATCACAATAGATGGCACATTTGAAGTTGACGGTACATTAGTAGATGTAGGTGGCAATATAGTTGTTAACAACGGTGTATTGCAAGTATCAAATATAACTGCTACAGGTAACGTTACAGGTAATTACATTATCGGTAATGGTTATTATCTTACTGGTATTTCAGGTGGCGGCACTGCTACTGCATTAAATGCTACCATAGCAAATGTTAAAATTTTAGGTGGCACTAACGGGTATGTTCTGCAAACAGACGGCACTGGCAACCTAAGCTGGACTGCACAAACAGGTGGCGGTGGTAATGGCACACCTGGAGGCACAAACACACAAATACAATTTAATAATAATGGAGCATTTGGTGGTTCAGCAAATCTTGAATTTGATTACGCAAATAATAATCTTGTAGTAACAGGCAATGTAACATCAACTGGTATATTCACTGGTAATGCATATGGATTAAATCATATCCCTGGCGCAAATGTTACTGGTGCAGTCGCGTATGCAACTACAGCTAACGCAGTTGCTGGTGCAAACGTAAGCGGTCAAGTGTCATATGCTGCAACTGCTAATTCAGTAGCCGGAGCAAATGTCACCGGCGCAGTCGCATACGCAACTACAGCTAACGCAGTTGCTGGTGCTAATGTATCGGGTCAAGTAGGTAATGCACTAATAGCCGGCACTGTTTATACAAACGCACAACCAAACATCACTTCAGTTGGTACACTTCAAGGTTTAGTAGTTCACGGTAATATCACTCCAGACACAGACGTAACATATAGTTTGGGTAACGCTACAAATCGTTTTGCTAATTTGTTCTTAGCTGGCAATACTATTATTTTAGGTGATTCAACTATCAGTTCTAATACTGGAGCAGTAACATTAACTAACCCAAATGGTGGCTCATTAAGTATTGTAGGCAATACTGCTGCTAATACAGCAAGTATAGTAAACGGTAATAGTAACGTAATTGCCTACAATGACGATAATGTTGCAGTAAGTGTAAATCAAGTTTCAAATGTGTTAGTAGTAACAACTGTTGGCGCTAATATTTCAGGTAATTTAGATGTTACAACAAATATTACATCAGGTAATGTTTATTCTAATAGCGGAACTATTAAGGCAGCACATTTAATTGGTGAGGCAGGCAATTTAAGTAATATTACTGGATCTAACGTTTCGGGTCAAGTAAGTTTTGCCGCAACTGCTAACTTAGTTGCAGGCGCTAATGTAACAGGTACAGTAGCAAACGCAAACTATTCCGTGTATTCGGGAACAGCAAGTACAGCAAACAGTGTAGCAGGTGCTAATGTCAGTGGAGCAGTCGCATACGCAACAACGGCAAACGCAGTAGCCGGCGCAAATGTAAGTGGTGCTGTTGCTTATGCAACTACAGCCAATGCTGTTGCAGGTGGTAATGTAAGTGGTCAAGTAGGTAATGCATTAATTGCTGGTACTATTTATACAAATGCACAACCTAATATTACTTCAGTGGGCACATTAACAAGTCTTGCAGTTACGGGTAATGTTTCAGCCGCAAATATAACTGGTAATCATTATGGTGCTGGTAATAACTTAAGCAACATTCAAGGTAGTAATGTTTCAGGTGCAGTTGCTTACGCAACTACTGCAAACGCAGTAGCAGGGGCCAATGTTTCAGGTGCAGTTGCTTACGCAACTACTGCAAACGCAGTAGCAGGTGCTAATGTCAGTGGAGCAGTCGCATACGCAACAACGGCAAACGCAGTAGCTGGTGCTAACGTAACCGGTGCAGTAGGCAACGCATTAGTAGCAGGTACTGTTTATACTAATGCACAACCAAATATCACTTCGGTAGGTACATTAACTTCATTATCAGTAACAGGAAATGCAAACGTTGGGAATATAGGTGCGACTAATGCGGTAATTAGTGGTGCAGGTTCATTTGGCGCTAACGTCAATATGAATAATTTTTATGTTAATAATTTATCTAATCCACAGGATGCACAAGATGCCGCAACAAAAGCTTATGTTGATGCTGCGGTTACATCAATACACGTTCATGCTCCTGTTTACGCAGCAACAACAGGAACAATAGCAACCGCAACAGGCGGTACAGTAACATATAACAATGGAAGTAGTGGCATAGGAGCAAATTTAGTAACTACTGGAACGTTTCATTTTATTGATGGATCAAACGTACAAACAGTAGGTACTCGCATACTTGTTAAAAATGAAGCAAACGGAGTTTGGAATGGAATATACACATACGCAAATACAACTACTATAGTTAGAGCTACCGATTTTGATACTACCGGACTAGTTGGAGGCGGAGACTTTGTATTCGTACAAACAGGAACTACCCAAGCAGATACAGGATGGGTACAAACTACACCTAATGTTGTAATTGGTGTAGACAACATTGAATTTATACAATTTAGTAGTGCAGGTGCATACACAGCAGGCACAGGACTAACATTAACTGGCACACAATTCAGCATTACTAATACTACTGTAACAGCAGGTAGTTATGGCAATGGCGACAGAATTGCATCATTTACAGTAAATCAACAAGGACAACTTACAGCAGCAAGCAATGTAGTTAATGCACCTAACGCTGCAAATTTAACTGGTACCGCATTAGCATCAGGCATAGTTACTTCTAGTTTAACAAGTGTAGGCACACTATCATCATTGACTGTCACAAATAAAGTAACAGCGGGTCAATTGCAAGGTGATGGCGGAAATATAAGCAATATTCAAGGCGCAAATGTTTCGGGTGCAGTAGCATACGCAACTACAGCCAATAGTGTAGCAGGAGCCAACGTTTCAGGAGCTGTTGGACTTGCCACTTACGCAACTACAGCCAACTCAGTAGCAGGAGCCAACGTTTCAGGAGCTGTTGGACTTGCTACATATGCAACTACAGCAAACTCAGTAGCAGGTGCTAATGTCAGCGGAGCAGTAGCATACGCAACTACAGCCAACTCAGTAGCAGGAGCCAACGTTTCAGGAGCTGTTGGACTTGCTACATATGCAACTACAGCAAACTCAGTAGCAGGTGCTAATGTCAGCGGAGCAGTAGCATACGCAACTACAGCCAACTCAGTAGCAGGTGGTAATGTCAGTGGTCAAGTAGGCAACGCACTTGTAGCTGGTACTGTATATACAAATGCACAACCAAACATTACAAGTGTTGGTACATTAACAAATCTAGCTGTAACAGGCAATATCACATCAGGCAACTTTGTAGGTGTCTTTGCTAATGGTAATAGCAATGTCAATATTCCAGCAGCAAACGGCAATATTAATATTTCTGCTGTTGGCAACGCTAACATATTAGTAATTACAGGTACTGGTGTTAACGTAAGTGGTACATTAAATGCTACAGGTAATGCTAATGTTGGCAATATAGGTGCAACTACTGCGGTAGTTACTACAGGTAATATTACAACTGTTAATGGCAATATAGCCAATGCTAGTACTGTTGTTGCTAATGGCTCTAACGGTGTTGTTTTTGCAAACAGTCACACAATAAGTGGCGCAGCATCGGGTAATGTAAACGTTGCTACTGTATTAGGTAATTTAGGATTACGTTCAGTTGCGTCAACTTATACAGATAACGTTGCAGCAGCAGGCACGATTGCCACAGCAGCTATTCATGCGATTGCCACCCCAACACTTACCGCAAGTAACGCAATTACAACTTCTAACTTGGCGACATTTTATATTCAAAGTGCTCCAACTGCAAGTACAAACGTAACCGCAACTAATAGCTATGCAATGTTTATAGCAGCAGGTAATAGTTATTTTGGGGCAAACGTAACCGTAGCTAACTTAATAGGTCCACACGCTAACGGCAATAGTAACGTTAATATTCCAAGTGCTAACGGCAACGTTAATATTACTGCTGTTGGTAATACAACATTAGTAGTCACAGGTACCGGTGCAAACATTACCGGTACAGCAAATATTTCAGGTAACTTATCAGCAGCTAATGCAACTTTTTCACAAAATATAATTCCTTCTACTGTTTCAAACACAGGTGGCGGCGGTTGGGTATTTGGATTGGGTGGGTGGACAGGATCAGCACCTGCTAACACAGGCACAAACTCAGTAACATCATTGTATTATAATGGTGGTTCAGGTTCACAACTTTTTACATTAGGTTCAGGTCCAGGTCAAGCGTCATTTCAAGTTGACGGGTCTATATTTGCTGGTGACACTATAGGTTTTAACCCTGATGCTGCTAACGGCTCTGTCAAAGGAGCATTAGTAGCACAATCATCTATTGCTGCTAACGGAAACATTTATTCAAACACAAGCATTTACGCAAACACAGGAACTGTGGGTGCTGCCAATATAACAGTAGGTGCTAACGGTAATATCACTATGAGTGGTATTAACAGTCAGTTAACTGGTGCTAATAGTATAAGTTCAAACTATTATACAGGTACATTAACAACAGGCAACCAACCAAATATTACTACTATAGGCACATTAGGTAACCTAAACGTTACAAGTAACGCAATTGCAGGACACTTCAAAGGTGAAGCTGGCAATTTAAGTAACATTCAAGGTAGTAACGTAAGTGGCGCTGTAAGTAGTGCTACAACGGCCGGTACTGTTACAACTAATGCCCAGCCAAATATTACAAGTGTAGGCACATTAACCAGCGTTGCAGTTACAAATAACGGTACATTTGGTAACGTATATGCTAACAGCGGTATAGTACAAGGACAATACTTATATGGTGATGGAAGTAACATCACAAACGTAGCAGTATCTGCGGGTTCATACATTCAGTCTGGAACAAGTAATGCAAGTATTGACGGCACTGGTAACTTTACTGTTGATATTTTAAGCACATTAAATGTGTTCACAGTTTCAAGTACCGGTGTATTTGTTTCAGGCACAGCTAACGTCAGTGGTAATATAACTGTAGCAAACGCCAACGTAACAGCCAACTTAAGTGTATCTGGAAATGCTAATATTGCAGGCAACTTAAATGCAGGTAACATTAGTAACACAAGAATTAATACAAGAACAAGTAACAATGGCGCTACATTAAGCGGCACATTAACACCAAATACAGATACAACTGATCAATATAATCTTATTGGTATAAATGGAAACGTCACTATAGCCGCACCTTCAGGTACATTCATTGACGGACAAAAATTCACAATTAGAATTAAAGACAATGGCGTATCACAAAACCTATCTTGGTCAACTGGTTCAGCAAATAGTTATCGTCAAATAGGTGTAACATTACCAACAACCACAACACCAAGTAAAGTAATTTATGTAGGTTGCATATATAATATTCAAGATACGTATTGGGACGTAATAGCAGTTGCACAGCAAGCGTAAAGGTAGAATATGGCTAATAGATATTGGGTTGGTACATCAGGTGGAACATGGGATACAACCACTACTACCAACTGGAGTGCAACTAGTGGCGGAACAGGTGGCGCAAGCGTACCTACTGCTGCTGATAGTGTATTTTTTGATCAGTCTGCAACCTATGCTGTAACAATGACCGGTGCATTAAACTGTTTCGATATAACAGTTAGTGCAGGTACAGTTACATTTCAAAATGGTACAACGCCTACACTTAGTGTAGCCGGTAACTGGTCTACTATTGCAGGAACAGTTTGGAATACAACTGGCGCAGTCACATTTACAGCAACCACAGCAAAAACTATAAACACTGGTGGTATTACTATTAGTAGTCCTATAACCTTTAACGGTGCAGCAGGTTCTTGGACATTACAAAGTAACTTAACACAGCCAACAACTGCAACTACAACGTTAACACAAGGTACATTAGCATTAAGTACATTTACTTTATCTACTGGATTATTTGCAAGTAACAACAGTAATACCAGAACAATTAACTTTGGTACTGGTCAGATAACATTAACCAATGCTGCTACAAATACAATATGGAATACAAGTACAATAACAGGCTTAACAATTTCAGGTACGCCGTTGGTTGCATGTCAAGGTGGTGGTACTAGTGTTACTAAAACAATTAACACAGGTGCACTATCAGCAGCAAACGCTATAAGTTTTAGTTTACTTGAAACAACAGGTACAGTAACCTATGCATTTACGGCAGGTAACGTTGTACAAAATTTAACAATCAATGGTTTGCAAACACTTAGCAATATAGCTATTACGATCTATGGTTCATTTACACACAGCACAAGTAATGGAACAACAACTTTTACAGCTGGTACAAACGCATGGACATTTGGTGCAACTACGGGCAGTTATACTATAACGCCTGTTGCAGGTACTACCTATGATTTCCCGTGGACATTTGGTAGTGCATCTAGTACAGCAACATGGCAATTAGCTGCTAACTTAACATTGGGCGCAACTAGACAATTAACACTAGTAACAGGTACATTTGACTTTAATAGTAAAACATTTAGCGGCGCCGGCATAACAATTAGTAATAGTGCTGGTACATTCACACTAGCAAACACAGGTACTTCAAGTTTTACAACTACTGTGCCAATTACGTTAGCAACAGGTACATTTACGTTACCATTTAACGTAACTACAAGTTCTACCTCTGGCTTTACGTTCTTTACTGGTACTAATACAGGTACACTCAATCTCAATAGCTTTATATTAACAACTCCGATATTTACGACTACTGCTACTACTGGCGCCAAAACATTAGCGTTTGGAACAGGTAAAATAGTATTAAACGGCAGCGCAACTGCTACTATATTCAACATATCTACTGCGGTAGCAAACGTTACAATTACAGGTACACCTTTAGTTGAATGTAGTGGTGGCGGAAGCGCAGTAACTAAAACTATTAACACTGGTGCTCCAACAGCAGCAAACGCTATAAGTTTTAGTCTATTAGAAACAACAGGTACTGTTACTTACGCATTTACCGCAAGTAACGCAATTAACAATTTAGTTATAAACGGATCACAGACATTAAGCAATATAGCGATTACCATATATGGTGCATTTACACATAGCACTGCCAATGGAACAACTACATTTACTGCTGGCGCGAATGCATGGACATTTGGTGCTACTAGTGGAAGCTATACAATAACAAATTTAGCAGGTACTACCTATGATTTCCCGTGGACATTTGGTAGTGCATCTAGTACAGCAACATGGCAATTAGCTGCTAACTTAACATTGGGCGCAACTAGACAATTAACTTTAGTCAATGGTACTACAGATTTCAATAGTAAAACTATATCAGCGGCAGGTATTACTATATTAACAGGTACACCAACTATTGCCAATACAGGTACAGTTGGATTTACAACAACGTTACCGATTACACATACAAGTGGTACACTTACATTAGGATTAAACTTAACAACAAGTGCTGCAACTGGATATACATTTACAGCAGGTACATTAGCGTTAAGCACATACACACTCACAACACCAGTATTTCTAAGTAACAATGCTAATGCGAGAACACTAAACTTTGGTACAGGACAAATAGCAGTAACTGGTAATAACGCTACTATATTAGATTTTACTACAGCAACAAACTTAACAACTTCAGGCACTGTTTACATAAACTGTACATACGCAGGAAGCACAGGTACTAGAACAATAAGTTTAGGCTTTAGTTTAACACAAGCAGCATCATATCCATTAGCATTTAGTGGTACAACAGGTATTGTATTAAGTCCTAGCGCAACTGACACATTAGCATTAAACGGAAGTTTTGGTAGCTTAGACTTTACAAGTTTTTCTGGAACATTAAGTAATACTGTTAAAACAATTTATGGTAATCTTACTATACCTAGCAGTGGTGGAACATATACAGCAGGTACTAATGCTTGGACATTTGCTGCTACTAGTTCTGCCACAATCAATACAAACAGTGTTTTATTAGATTGGCCTATAACCTTTAACGGCACAGGTGGTGTATGGCAGTTATCGTCTAACTTAACAATGGGTTCTACTAGAACAGTAACATTAACTGCTGGTACTGTAAACTTAAACAACTTTGTATTAACTGCGTTTGCATTAAGTTCAAACAATACTAACACAAGAGCATTACAGTTTGGAACAACTGGATATATTACTTTAGCTGGTAGCGCTACAACAGTTGTTGATTTTACATCAATGACAAGCTTTACATATACAGGTACGCCTAGAATTTATAGTACATATAGTGGGGCAACAGGCACACGTACATTTAACATAGGTGGTACTGCTGGCGCAACAACAACAAACGTTTTTGACGTATCAATTGGTAGTACAGGCACAGGTATAGTTATAACAGCAGGAACTGACACAGTTGATTTAATAGGTAACTTTAATAACATTGATTTAACTAACTTTACAATGACGTTACCAAATAGTACAAGAACTATATACGGTAATATAACAATACCTGCAACAGGCGGTACATTTACAGCAGGTACAAACGTAACTACACTAACTACTAATGGAAATTCAAACATATTTGCAAACAGTAGATTATTAGACTTTCCTGTTACAATAGGTAACGGCACTAGCACAGGAAACGTTTTCTTACAAACTGGTAACTTAGTGTTAGGTAGCACACGTACATTATCTTTCAACTCTGGCAATTTCCAAATTCAATCTAACACTGTTGTAATATCTAATAGTTTTTCATCAAGTGTAACAGTAGCACGACAACTTATATTTGGTAGTGGTACACCTAGTGCTGCTATATATCTCACAGGATCTGCTACTACAGTAATTAACATGACTAATGCTCAAAACTTTAGTTATAGTGGCACACCAATTATCTATGCTAACTACACAGGTGGCACAGGTACACGTATATTCGCAATGGGCAACACTACTGCTTTTAGTAACGGTAATGAGTTTCCATTTAATATTAACGGAAGTTCAGGTGTAATATTATCAACCAGTACTGATACTATTACCATAACAGGTCAAATAGGAACACTTGACTTGCGTAATTTTACAGGCACATTAACAAATGATGCTAAAAACGTAAGAGGTAGTTTTTACACAAGTGCTACTGGTGGAACATTAACAGCAGGCGCTAACATAATTACACTATCAGGAACTAATGGTAGCTTTATTATTGACTCAGCTAACCGTGCAATAGACTTCCCTATAAGTGTTGATAGTGTTAATGGCAATTATACATTTAATAACAGTTATATTTGTGGTACAAGTACTACAGCATCTACAAGAAACTTTAACTTTAATACTGGTAACTTAATTATTGGTAACAATATTGTACTTTATACAGGTAACTTTACAACAAGTACAGCAAATTTAAGAAATTTAAACTTTAGTGGTACTACAGGTCAAATCAACTTAACCAGTAACAATACTACATTGTGGAATAGCAACAACGGCACAAACTTAAGTTATTCAGGTAACGTTATTGTCAATTCAATATACACAGGTAACACCGGCACACGTGTATTTGACTTTGGTAACGTATCAGGAACATACGCACAAAACGTACAAATAACAACAGGCTCAATTGGTTTTAACATCAACACTGCAAACGATAGTGTAACATTAACTGGTTCTATTGGCACTGCCAATCTTACAGGCTTATTAGCAACTATTACTAATACAGCAAGAACCATATATGGCAACTTATATATTCCTGCAAGTGGCGGTGCATTTACAGCAGGTACATCAGTAACCACATTTGGTAATACAACAGGCACAGCAACAGTAGATACATCAGCAAGAACATTACAGTTTCCATTAACATTTAACGGTGTAGGTGGCAACTGGACATTAGCAAACAACTTAGTTGCCAACGCAACCACAGCACTTACACTTGCAAACGGTCAAGTTGACTTTCAACAAAAAACATTAACATTTGCTAACATAACTATTGCAGGTGGTAATGCAGGTTTAACTAACCTAAGCACAAGCTTAAACTTTGTACATAGCACAGGTAACTTAACTGTATTATCAGGAGCAATTAATAGTTCAACTTCAGGTACATACACAATAGCAGCAGGTTTATTATCAGCTAACTCAACATTTACAACAGGTGCATTCACATTAACTGCTGGTAACGTCAATGCTTATGCCGCACTTAACACAGGCACATTTACACATACAGCTGGCAACTTGTCTGTATTAACAGGTGGCACAGCAAACACAGGTGCATATACACATAACGGTGGTGTTATATTATTAAATGGTGGTGACTTAATTGCCCCCACATTCACAAGTAATAGCGGTACAGCAAGAACCATTACATTTACAAATGGTAATATTAATGCAACCAGTACAGGTACTGTTATTAACATGGCAAATGCTACCGCACTTACATCAACTACAACAACTGGTAATATAAACATTACAAATACCGGTAGTACAGCAATTACAATAACACCAGGTGCATTAGCACAAGCTAACACAATGAATTACAATATACTTGGTGGAACCTATGCATTAACTATTAATGCTGCTAACTCTGTTAATAGTTTAAACTTTACAGGGTTTTCTGGTTCGTTAGTAGATACTGCAATTAATATATATGGCAACTTAACTTTAGGAACTGCATTAACAATTACTGGGTCAAATGCTTTAACTTTTACTGGCACATTAAATCAAAGTTTAACATCAAACGCATCTACATTAGATAGACCAATTATCGTAAACAAAACAGGCGGTGTACTAACAGTAGCTGACCAGGCAAATATTGGTTCTACAAGATTAGTAACATTAACTGCGGGTAATGTGTTGGTAAATGCTTCTACAAACGCATTAGGTGGAATCACATTTACCGCAGGATTGTTAACAACAAACGCAACATTGTTTACTAGTGCGTTTACACATAACGGCGGTAATATAAACGTATACTCAGATTTGACATGTACTACACTTACAAGTAATAGCGGTACAACAAGAGGTATTAACTTTCCAAACGATAACGGAAATATTAACGTAACAAGTACTGGTACTGTAGTCAATATGGCAAATACTACAGCACTTACATCTATAGGAAATGGTAACATTCAACTTACCAATACAGGCAGTACAGCTATTACAGTTACACCAGGAGCGTTAGCAGAAGCAAATGCTATAAATTATGTAATTAATGGCAATGGTACATATCCATTAACAATTACTGCTGGTAACGTTTTTGATTTAAATTTTGCTAATTATAGCGGTAGTCTTACTGACACTGCAATAACTGTATTTGGTAATTTGTCATTGTCATCTACTATGACAATTTCTGGCTCAAACGCAGTTACACTTGCTGCCGCAAACGGCAATCAACTTATTACAACCAATACCTTAACGTTAGATAGACCACTAACTGTTAACAAAGCAGGTAATACTGCTTATTTTACTAACGTAGCTAATTTGGGTACGACTAGAACACTAACATTAACAGCAGGCACATTAACAGCAAATAATACATTAAATACAGGTATTGTTACACATACCTCAGGCAACTTTGTTTTTAATGGTGTTGCAACAACATTGGCTTACACAATGGCTGGCGGTAACGCCAATATTAATAATTCTGTAAGCGCAACAGCATTTACACACAACGGTGGTACTATAAACTTGGTATCTGATTTAACCGTACTAACATTTACAAGTAATAGCGGCACAGCACGTGCTATTAACTTTACATCAGGTAACATTAACGTTACAAGTGCAGGCACTGTTTTTAACTCAGCAAATACAACTGCAATGACAGTAACAGGAACAGGCAGTGTTAACGTACTTAACTCTGGTAGCACAGCTATTACCATTACACCTGGCGCAGCAGCAGAAGCAAACTCAATAAACTTCAACTTTACTGCTGGTACATATAACTTAACAATTTCAGCAGCTAACGTTGTTAAATCATTAAACTTTTCTGGTTATTCTGGAGCATTACAAGATACCGCAGCTACAATTTATGGTAACGTATTAATAAGCAATACAATGACTATAACAGGGGCAAATGCATTAACATTTGGTAGTGGATTAGTATCACAATATGTAACATCAAATACTATTACCATTGACAGACCTGTAACAGTAAACAAAGCAACTGGATCTTTAGTTTTTGTAGACACAGCAAACTTGGGTACATCTAGAACATTTACATTAACTACAGGTAGTGTTACATCAAATGCTGCATTAAATATAGGCGCAGTTACACACACTGCGGGCAACTTTAACGCAAATAATACCACAACAACACAAGCATATACAATGGCGGGAGGTAACTTAAACGTAAACGCTGCTGTAAGCACACAAGCATTTACACAAAATGGTGGTAACATAAACTTACTTACAGATTTAACCGTACCAACATTTACAAGTAATAGCGGTACAACACGTGCAATTAACTTTAATAGTAGCAATATTAATGTTACAAGCACAGGCACAGTTGTTAATATGGCTAATACAACAGCGTTAACAACAACCGGTAATCAAGTTATTAATATTACTAATAATGGTAGCACAGCAATAACAGTTACACCAGGATCTCCTTCATCAGCTAACGCAATTGCATATAATTTTGTAGCAGGCACATACCCATTAACAATTACAGCAGGTAGTGTAGGCACGTTAAACTTTACTGGTTATGCAGGCACAGTAACAAATACCATACTTTCATTATATGGGAATATTATTATTTCTACAGGACTTACATTAAGTTCAGGTACAAACTCATGGACATTTGCAACTACAAGTAATCAATACATAACAAGTAACGGCAAAACATTTGATTTCCCTATTAATATGAATAGCACAGGTAACGTTATTATAAATGATAACCTAAATATAGGTACAACAAGAACATTTACATTGGGTAACGGTAACCTAAATTTAAATAGTTTAACATTAAACACAGGCTTTTTTTCAACTGTTACAGGCACAAAATCAATAGTCTTTAATGGTGGCACATTATTAATTACAGGCAGCAGTGGTACAGCATTTAATAACGCAAGTCCAACCGGATTTACAACATCAAAAGGTACAGCTAACGGTATAATAAGTATGAATGCAGCAACCGCTAAAACATTTGTTGGCGGTGGTGGTACATATTTTTGTTCTTTAGATCAAGGTGGGGCAGGTGATTTAATAATTACTGGTAATAACATTTTTGATAAACTTACCGCTAGCTATGCTAACACAGCTAACGCTAACATACAAATACCAGCTAGTGGTACAACTACAGTTAACAACGGTATAGGTAACGGCAATAGTACATCAAAACTTTTTGGTATCAAGAGTAGCACATCAGGAACTAGAGCAATCTTAAACTACCCAACTACAGCTAATGTTGTTGCAAATTACATTTCTACACAAGACACAAATTTTGTAAATGCTAATAATTTGTATACTGATGGAACTAAACCATGGTATTGGTATTTAGGTAGTGGTTCTATAAATAACGGTCAGGTAGCAGGGGCTCTTTTTATTGACAATAATGGTATTAACAGTCCTATTATGTATGTTTTATTATCAGGTACCAGTTGGACTGTACCTGATACATTTAATAGCGCAAATAATACTGTACATATTTACGGTGCAGGTGGCGGTAGTTCAGGTAGTTATAACAGCGGCTCGATAGGTAAAATTCCAGGCTCGGGCGGCGGCGGCGGTGGCTATACTAAAGTAACAAATTTAAATTTAACACCAAACACTACTGTAACATATAGTATAGGAACAGGTGGTACCGCAGGCGGTGCAGGTACAAGCAACGGCGGAAATGGTGGAAACACAACATTTTCTACATACACTGCAAACGGAGGAAAAGGCGGAACTATACAAGGTAGCCCGTCAAACATATCTACAGGTGGAGCAGGCGGCACAGGTAGCACATTCAATGGTGGTGCTGGTGGTAACGGTGGTCCTGCTGCAGGCAGCAGTGCTGGTGTTTCAGCAGGTGGCGGTGGCGGTGGCGCAGGTGGATTTTTTGGAAATGGTGGAAACGGAGGAGCAGGCAGTTCCTCAGCAGGTGGTGGTGGCGGTGGCTCTGGTGGAGGAAGTAACGGTGCAGCTGGAACCACAAGCGGTGGCTCAGGTGGTAATAACTATTATGGAAAAGGCGGTGGCGCAGCAAGCACACAAGGCGTATTGGGCGGCGGAGGCGGTGGCGGTGGTGGTGTAGGTGCCATATCCACTTTAGGCGCAGCAGATATATTGTCTAATTCATTTGGTGGCGCAGGTGGTGGCGGTGGTTCTTCAGGAAACACAGGCCCACATAGTGCATTTGTAAACCTTACTATAGGTGCTGGCGCAGGCGGCGCAGGCGTAGGTGGAATTAACCCAGCTAGTTTTGCAGGACAAGCCGGCGCGAATGGCGGTATCGTAATTGTTTATTCGGCAGGTTCTGTGTTCAATAGTAGTATGTTGTTAGTATTTTAATGCATATTATACCTTATAAAAAAGATAAATACATAAATACTATAGGATGAAATTAAAGTGTCACTGATTTTAAAACAAGAAGATCCAAATACAATTCCAACACCACCAACTGGAAAAGATACGCTTTTTGTATCATCTACCAATGGAACATTAAATCTTAAAGATCCGTCGGGAAATATTTCTACTTTTACCACAACTACTGCAACAGATGAACAAGTGTTATTTGTGCAATCCGGAAACATTGTAGGTGACGCTAATTTATTGTATGATTATGCAAATGCTAATTTAAATGTAACAGGTAACGTTGTTGCTACTACATTTTACGGAAACTTTCAAGGTAATATTTCAGGTAACTTAGTTGTTCCAGGCCCAAACACAGGTATTGCTTTTAATGATGCCGGTGACGCTAATTCAAACATCAATTTTACATATAATAAAACAAATAGCTATGTTTACTTAAATGGCAATGCAAACATTAACGGCAATGCCACAATTGCAAATTTAACTGTTACAGGACAATTAAATGCTGCTAATATCGCAGTTGATATTTTAGCTAATGGTAATAGTAACGTAATAGTTTTAGGGAATAGTAATGTAAATATTAGTGTTGGGGGGATTTCCAACGTAATGACTGTTACCACTACAGGTGCAAACATTAGTGGTACAGCAAATATTTCAGGTAATCTAAGCTCAGGTAATGCTAATTTAGGTAACTTGGCAAAGTCTAACTACTTCAGTGGTAGTGGTAACTTACTAAGTAATATTCAAGGTGCTAACGTAAGCGGTACTGTTGCTAACGCAAACTACTCTGCATATGCAGGTAATGTAGTAAACGGAACATCAAACGTAAGCATTCCATCATCAGATGGTCAAGTTGATATATACTCAGCAGGTAATTTAACTTTAACAATTACTGGTACAGGCGCAAATATCACAGGTACTGCAAATATCAGTGGTAATGCAAACGTTGGTAATATTGGTGCAAATATTGCTATATTAACAGGTAATTTAACAGCAGCTAATGCCAACTTAGGCAATTTAGCAACAGCTAACTATGTAAATGTTGCAAGTAATTTAATTTCAGGCAATGCTAACTTAGGCAATTTAGCAACAGCTAACTATGTAAATGTCGCAAGTAATTTAATAGCTAACGGTAATGTAAACTTCACTAGTGCAGCCAACGTTACGTTAGGTTCAGTAAGTAATGTAAAGATTACAGGTGGTGCTAATGGACAAGTATTAGCAACAGACGGTACAGGTAATTTAAGTTGGACATCAAGTGCCAATGTTAGTGAAATTGAAAATGGTACAAGTAATGTAACTATACCGAGTAGTAATGGTGATATCAAACAATATGTAAATGGTAATTTAATATTTGAAGTTACAGCAGTTGGTGCAAACGTGGTTGGTGATTTACAACTTTCAGGCAACCTAACATCAAATAACGCATCCTTAGGTAATTTAGCAAGTGCAAATTATTTAACTGGTACATTAACAACAGGTAATCAACCAAATATTAGCAATGTAGGTACATTAGGTAACTTAACAGTAACAAATAATGTATACGCAAATAACTTCACAACTGCCAATTTAGTACAAGCAAATTATTTAACCGGTACATTAACAACAGGTAATCAACCAAATATTAGCAATGTAGGTACATTAGGTAACTTAAATGTTACTGCAAACATCACAGCAGGTAATATTTACGCCAATGGTGGTAACTTCCAAGCAAATAACATAACTGCACAAGCTAACATTGGTGCTCAAAATATTACAATAGTTGCCAATGGTGGATTTGGTAACGTTAATGTAGGTGGAAATTTAGAAGCTAACAATGCTAATATACAATATAATATTTCTGCAAATACAGCTAACATAGGCAACAATATTACAACTGTTAACGGTAATATTTACGCTAATGCAGGTAATGTTTATGCTAGTAATATATTAGCAAATGTTAATTTGTATGCGGCTAATGCACTCTTTGTAGGCCCTGCATCAGCAGCAGAAGAAACAAATCTTCCAAATTCTGTAATGATCCTTTCTGGAAACGTAGCAAACTATGTAGAAGTATCATTGATTAATCAAAACTCAAACGCAAGTAGTGACTATGTAGCATATACTGATACCGGTAATGCAGAAGCTGGTTATGCTGATATGGGTATAACTGGTTCAATGTATGCAGTGCCCGGAGACGATCTAACACAGCCAGGCGATGGTTATTTTGTAGTATCGGGCGTTGCAGGTTTAGGTGGTAATTTAGTTATTGCAACAGCTGGTTCAGGTACAACAAATGATATAGTATTTGGTACAGGATATAGCGCAACTAGTGAAGTAATGCGTTTTAGTAACACACAACAACAATTTCAAATTAAACCGACAACAGTATCAACTAGTGATACAACAGGCGCATTAGTTGTAAGCGGTGGTGTTGGTGTAGCGGGAAATATATATTCAGGTGGAGGTGTCATTGCTACTGGCAATGTTAGTGGTGCTAACATTTCTGCTTCAGGTAATCTAAGTGTAACAGGTAATGCTAATATTACGGCTAACTTAAAAGTTAGTGGAACATTAACTGCGTCAAGTATTGTAGGAATTTCTACTATCGCAAATGGCAATAGTAACATCACAATTTATGGTAATGGTAATATTACACATAGTGTTGATGGTAACGCCAATGTATTTACAGTCAATGGCATTGGTGCTAATGTTGCAGGTCAATTAGATATTGTTTCTAACTTAGGTACTTCATTAACAAGCGTTGTTAACATCAATGCTGATGGCAATGTTGTAGCACCACAAAATCAAGGCGTGATGTTACAAATCACTGGTCAAGACAATAACCCTGCTCGTTTATACATTGACGGCGCAGGCTTAAACAACTATTCAGCAATCATTGGTCGTCACTATGACGGTAACGCAACAAACCCAACAGGGGTAGGTGCTAACGAAATTATAAGTCGATTTGGTGCTACACCTTATACAAGCATTGGTTGGCCAGCATTGTCTACTGCTAGAATGGACTTCTTAACAGAAGAAGCACAAACAGGCAGCAACCAAGGTAGTAGATTAGAATTCTGGGCTACACCAATTGGTAGTTCAACTGTTACTAAAGAAATGGTTATCAATGGTAACGGTGTCAATGTTATTGCTAACTTAACAAGTGGCAACGCTAACATCACTGGATTAATGACATCAGGTACAGCAAATGTGTCTGGCAACGCTAATGTTGGTAACTTGGGTACAGCAACATTGATTGCTACTACAGGTAACATCACAACAATTAATAGTGGTTTATTACAAAATGGTAATAGTAATGTAACTATTACAGGTAATGGTAATATTTCAAGTTATGTAGCAGGTAACACAACAAGTCAATTAACTGTATATAACGGTGGTGCAAACATTCCGGGTACTGCTAACATCGGCGGTACAGCAAACATTGCAGGTAATATTACTGCAAACAATGCAAACTTGTCAGGTATTGCATATGCTACAAACTTTATCTCAAGTACATTGTCAATTACAACAACAAATAATGGTAGCACTTCACTAACTGCAAGTAGTGCTCCATACGTGATTGTTACAGGTACATTTGCATATACAATTAACTTACCACTAGAATCAACATTAGTGTTGGGTCAAGGTTATGTAATCAATAACAACGGTACAGGTAACGTAACTGTTAAAAATAACGGTGGTACAACATTGTTTGTTGTATTACCGGGTGCTATTACACAATTCATTTATGATGGTGTAGCAACAACAAACAACTGGGATTATCACTCATATATCCCATCAAGCGTAAGCGCAGGCGGAAGTGCATATCAATTTGGTAACGCAACTACTTCAGTCAACGTATCAGTATATGGTAACGTAGCAGTACAATCAGGATACACATACTCTGGTAACGCAAATGGTTTAACTGCTATCCCAGGTGCTAACGTAACAGGTCAAGTAAGTAATGCGGCTACAATCGCAAATGGTACAAGCAACGTAAGTCTTGCGGGCGCTAGTGGCAACATCAACAACTATGTAAATGGTAACTTGTCATTGGTTGTAACTGCAACTGGTGCTAATATTACCGGTACAGCAAACGTAAGTGGAAATGCTAACACAGGTAACTTGGGTACAACTACATTAGTTGCTACAACAGGTAATATCACAACAATTAACAGTGGCTTACTACAAAACGGTAATAGCAATATCACTATTACAGGTAATGGTAATATTACAACAACAGTTGCAGGTAATTCTTCATTAGTTATTACTGGTACTGGTGCTAACGTAACAGGTACATTGAATATTTC
>Ga0208250_1000175_pt1 | contig 21979 bp, 32 predicted proteins | sample CryBogCBE18Aug09_FD_184557 | JGI IMG/M metagenome (GOLD analysis project Ga0208250, IMG submission 184557) | Freshwater microbial communities from Crystal Bog, Wisconsin, USA - CBE18Aug09 (SPAdes) (version 2) | ecosystem: Environmental > Aquatic > Freshwater > Lake | place: Crystal Bog... | reverse complement strand
TTTTAAATATATAGGCCTCTTATTATCTCTTAATTTCTAGATAATAAGAGGATATAATATCTGCTATAATATCTGCTATAATATCCACGCTCTTAATATCTCAATTTATCTTGAATTCCTTAAATCCCTAGAAATCTTAAGATTATTTGGTTAAGGTTTGGTGTAGGTTTATTTTAATTTCTAAATTACCCCTTGAACCCTTGAACTTAGAATTTCCAGAATTCTACTGCAACTTGAATTCAAATCTAAAACCTACACCAAACCTTAACCTAACTATTTTGCATTCAATTTCTATCAAAATAAAAATTGAATGCGAGAATGATTTTTTTGTTTATAATCAAATAAAGAATGATTGAGATGAACTCAGAGACTAAGAAAGAATTTATCTTGAAATTAAAGTTCGTTGAGGCCAATGTAGAGAAAGTATTTGATGGTATTTATGTCCCTGGCTGGGACCAGGCTTTGACCTGGCTGGGTACTATTATGCATTACCCTAATCTTCATAACGATGATCAAGACCTATGCCCTTCCTGTGGTGAGGATGCTGATCAATGTGACCAAGATGGTGGCTACACTTCTCAATGCCGTTAAATAATTTATTCATCATCCTCTTGATATGATTTATCATCTTGAATAGTCATATCATCCTCTACATAATCCTCTGAACTTTCATCAGCCTCTGAACCAAGAACATTTATCAATTCCTCTTTGAGTTGATCAATCTTCTCAAGAGCATTATCGTATTTTGATTTCAGAGCCGTGTGAGCCAATTCAGCAACCTTACAGACTTTCTCTGTATTCTTGAGTTGCTCAGATAACTTTTTTTTATCATCCTCAAGTTTAGTTACACGTAAATTGAGGAGCATATTCTCTTGTTGGAGTATGTTTATATCAGCCATTATATATACTTAGTCTAGATTATTTTTTGCATTCAATTTTAAACTAATCCTGGTCGCCCTCTATACATAACAGTGTCATCTGAAATTCAGTATTAAAACCAGCGCTATGTCCTGGTATCAGATCGCCGTAGCAATCTCTCAACTGGAAATCTATAGAATTGATAGCAACATCTTTTGTCCATCTGATAACTTTCGGACTAGATAAATCTGCAGTCAAGACAAAAGGGGCATCTCCCAATGTAACACTACCTGTTGTTGTCTGAGGAGCAGCCTGACCAGATAAAAGTATTCTGGCAACCAGACCCTTAGGGCGACCAACAGTAGAATTACCATCTGATAATTTCTGATAGGCCGTAAGAGCATTAGAATATATCTCAATGAAAGGAGTATATAAGAATGACGGCGCTACTGCAGAGTATTGTTGTGTATTTGGATATGAGTTGAGAAGAGCAATACCAAATAATTTATATGTCTTAAGAACATTATCTACAAATCCTTCGTATGAGTTTGGTTTGAGGATACGAAGAATATCCTGATAGTCTGGAAACCAAAAATCTTTTGTCCCAGATTGAGTAGTAAATTCAAATTGATTGAGTTCTTGATTATAGATCACATTGAAATTTAAGGGCGCAAGAGTTGGATTCTCATTAATCATCTTCGCTGTAATAGAAGCCAATTCATTGGGTGTATAGAAACCAGTTGGTATATATACTAATTCAATTAATTCTTGAGTTGGATCTGATTGTGAATAGACTGCTATAGGTAATGTATCATTCAGATTACTATTGACTGTCGGAATATTATATTGCAATTGTATCTGAGATACTATAATCTTTGAGATATATCCGTATGTCAAGACACCAGGAGTAGTAATCTGAAAGTCATCTGAATGTGGAAGAGAATTATTATAAGCACCAATTAAACTGTAATTCGTAGTCGCTGGTGTCCTTTGGAATTGTCTAAATGGATCTGCGTTTGTAGTATATCTATCTAATGAACTGATAGCCAAGATTGCGTTGGTCTCCATCTAATATGCTACACATTAAAAATTGACAGTTTTTATGTGTAGATAAGACCGTGAAGACTTATGACGAGGCTTTAGAATTAAAAAAAAAGTATGACGAGAAACACGTCATCATTCGGTAGCTGAGATAGTAGCAGACCACTCAGTTGGGTAGGACGATGACCAGAATAGAGGCTTACCCCACTGGTCTAACAAAGTAATATCTACAGATGACACAGATTGATTGGGCGACCATTGGCTCCAATTTGGATTTGCCCATGTCTTAGTAAAGATTTGAGGACTCTGACCCTGCAGACTTGCCTGTGGCCAACCATTCGCTACAGATAAAGCACTCTGACCCTCTGTGAGCCAGATACGACCCAATACACAAGAGGGTGCCTGTTGAGATGAATTGTCATCTTTGTTGTCCTTGTAGTTAGATAATGTCTTTGAAACAATATCCACGTAATCTGTAGGCATCAGATTTGGAATACCACCTTGAACAAATGCCCAAGCCGTAGGAGCAGTTGTAAGAGGATTTACATCATCATCATATCCATAACAATTCTTATTGAGACCAAGCATTCTTGATAATCTTGCTACTCTTTCTTGGATATCAGGCTGGATTGCTCCTGCTCCTGCTGCGTCATATCCTAAAACAAAATTCATAGTTGTTCCAGAGCCTGTTGAGAATTGGAAATAAGTATTGATTTTAGGCTGAGCCAGACCACCATCAATAGGAGGCTCAAGAGCAACAGATGCAGGGTTTTGAGGAGGAAGACATAGAAATCCATTTAGTGTTCCACCAGCACTAGCCCTTACTTCTAACTGGATTTCTGCTGCTAATTGGTCTGGTGTATAATAGCCCTCTCGTAATTGTGCATAGTAAGGAACAACATTCCCAGTCACTACAAAAGGAAGAAGATCGTTATATCCTTTCACGATAGTCGGGACATTATAATTCAATTGAAACTGTGTCAAAGCAACTCTGCTAAAATAGCCATACAAGAGATTACGGCTTGTCTGTAGAAGACAATTGTCTGTAGATGTATTCGCTTTGCCTATAAGAATACGTCCAGCATTCTGTGTCACTACATTACTCTTGCTATCGTTAGAGTAAGGAGGAACAAGACCAGCAGGAACACCAGTATAAGGCAATTGACCAAAAGTAAATCTGTCTAAACTATTCAAATGAAGTTCAGATGTCATTGGCGCACGAATTGTTCTTGCTCTCTTCTCAGGGTCATCTAAGGTGAAGCGAAAGTTATCAGCCCCTACGTCCATATTTCTAATAGTAATTATAAATTAAATCTTTTTCTATAATTGGCCAGATTGGTCATCATAGAGGTGCTTTCACCCCATAAGAGGTGCCGGGATAATGCTCCGGCACTTGTAGGATCTGATAGGTTGTCGCCAGAGTGTCTCTTTATATATCTGGCTCTCTGCTCCTTATCGTGCTTCTTGGTATAGTCGTCCATACCTCTGGCTCCAAAAGATGTCGTCTTTGTCCGGCCATCATCTTTCTCAAAGGTTGCATCATACTTCTTATCAGGCCGATGGCTCGGTTTGACGGAGAGCAGTTTCATTCTACTAGTGCGTTTAAAAATGAAAAAAGTATTCTACGGAGAAGCAGATGCCAAGAGGCCGGAAACCAAAATCAAAAACATTAGGAGGCTTTTGGATTACATTAGGTAATTTTGAGATTAAATTTGATTAATTAGGCTCTTTATACGCAGGGCAGAGCATAGCCTGTGTCAGTGCCTCTGCTGCGAAAGCAAGATGGATTGCCTTAGGATCTGCATTTCCAAAAGATATGATGGATGCATTAAGGCTCTGGCCAGGTGTTATGACTACAACATCATCAATATTGCGCATTGTTTTAAGAGCATCCCAGACTGATTTTTTCCATTCCATATCTGTTGCATCATTCCCAAAATCTTTTCTTGATAAATTCATACTATAGGTGATAGTGATTACATCATCATCTGTAGTAATAATCTCATTCTTGGGCTTCTCAGGAGGCGAAACACTCTTACGGACCTTCGTCGGCATACAAATAAAATTATATTTGAGCCACTCAATTTTTACGCTCGTTTAATGTTCCATTCTCAATTGCGTGTAAGAGGCGCACCTGAGCCTCTGCTTTAGCCTTGGTCGTATGGTGTGCATGTATCTTGCCGGTATCTTTATTTGACACTGAGAATTTATTTGGGCTGACCTGTTTGATCAAGTAAGGCATCTCTACTGTCTTTAGCATACATTTTTTTTGAGAGGACTTCCAAATCCATTTCCGTTAGCACATCCTCCATATCTTTCTTTATAGCATTCCATTCTTTGGTTATCTCAAATCTGTCAATCGGACTGTGTCGTGAAGAATAAAGATAGCAAGTCATTCTATTTTGTAATATCTCCACACTTCTATGGATCCAGAGTTGTCTCATCTATACTATCTTCCCAAAGTTGCTGATTTAATTTTTATATTACTTGCACCAGAATAATCAATATCCTTTCTATCTCCATATCCCTTTCTCATTCTTGCCTTGTGTCCCATATCGTGATGGCCAGAACCCTCATAACTCTCAAGACCAATACCAGGACTAATATATTGAGCCTTAGGAAGATGAATATCAGCCATAGAACTGGGAGGATTAGGGGATATAAATTGGTTCATACTCTTCACAACTCTATGGGCTTCCTCACAAGACATAACTGCTCCGGCATTTAAATCTCTATCTGCCTTTACTATTCTCTCAGCCTTCATTATCTGACTGTGGCTTTCTTTTGTCTTCATCATCTTATCTGACAACCAAGCGTCGGACATCTATTATGAAAAATAAATTAATTTCTAATATTAGAATGACGGCTCTTCCTGGTTTAATAGAAGATCTTGGTCTTATACAATATCCTGGATACATCAATATAGACCATACTCTCTGGGTTCCAAATGGCGCTCAATTTACAGGAACATTTACTGCACAGGCACCTGGGATTCAGCCACTGGACTCTAAAACAACGGCTCCTCAACACATTATACTCAATGTTCCAACTGGTCCATCAGATCCAAGTCTGTTTCGTATTTTACCAGATGCCTATAATACAATAGAATGTCTGAAAGATGGTCTCTATAATTTATCGTGTTCCTTTGGTATATCCTGTAATTCTGTTCCAACAAGTCTCAACTGGGCGACAATAATGGCTAATATAACTATATACGATACAGATGGAACTACAGTTTTATACAACTTTAAAGATATTAGGCCAGTTCAGGCTCTTCCACTTGGTGCTTCTTATACTCTTTCTGTAGTCGGAGTAGCCTCTATCTTTGTCGGACAGTTTGTGAATGTGACGTATCAAGATTACACGAACTCTACCTCCTCTAATCAAAGTTTGACTATATATCAAACTCCTGCTCTTATTGATTATCCGGCTATTCCTTTCCTCTCTTTAACTCTTCTCAATAAGATAGAAAATCAAGCAGCCGTAACGGCTGATGCGAATGCTCATGAAAATGTTTTGACTGTTTCTGAACCTGTTGCCAAGAAAGGAAAATATAATCTCTCATAAATTATATTTCCCTAGTAGAATGTCTGAACCATATATTGATCAGGGTATCATACCAGGTATTGGTTTCGTATCTGGTGCGCCATCCTTTGTTCCAGAGTTTATTCAATCCCCTCCTGGTGGCACGGCCACATCCAATTGCCTCTGGGTTTCTGTCAGTGGCTCTGATGCAAATAGTGGAACTATGAATGCTCCTCTTGCTACTCTTCAAGGGGGTCTCACGAAGAGAGCCACATTACCCTCTTCTCAATTAATCACCATCTATATTCTACCAGGATCTTACTCATCCTTGTCTGCTCTTGCTGTTCCAGATAATACTGCTCTTGTAGGTATCCCAGCAGGTTCTGCAACTCAATATTTGGTCTTTCCAGGAGAGCCTGTATATACTGGATCTCCAATTACCTTTAGTGGTCTCATCACTCTAGGAAGCCAGACAGTTCTAAATAGTACAATATTCCTCTCAGGACTCAACATAGAGGGAGAGGTAAGAATTATTCATTCGTATGCTACTGTATTCTTTTACTGCTGTAATATTGACAACAGAAATAGTGCAGTCAGTCTCTATTCTGGAACTGCTCTGACTATAGGACCAAACGCATATTGCTATATAGATACTTGTAGTATTAATTCCTCTCAGTTCCTCTACCCAGTCATCAATTCTTCAGGAATAACATTAAGTATTACAAATTCTCAGATCTATGCGTATTATGCTGGAACTTCCACACAAGCCTGTGCGCCTGTGATCTTAACATCCTCCATTGGATTTTCTCTAACTAAATCTAGTGTGACCTCCAATTATGATAGTGTAAATAATACAGCACCACTCATCCAGACAGTCTATTCTAGCCAAGGCAATATTGACGCAGAAATCTTATATACCACATTGAAATATACTTCTGCTGCTGTGGATGCTGATTCTACCAATCTCAAGGTATGTTTCTATGTTTCTGGAGGTGCTAACGTAAATCTTAAGATACGAAACTGTGCCTTACTACAACCAGGAGGGAATGCAAATGTTATCCTCTCCTCTGCATCCACATTAGCAGTGACCTCTGGTGGTAATTTTGCTTTATCTGGTAAATCAAGTATCTCTGCGAATTCAAATACAGCTCTTGTAAATGTAGCGTAAAAAAAATATTATACTCCAGTAGAAATGTCTGCCATATCTACCTCTGACCCAGGTCTTTTTCAACCTCCAGGTTATATTAATTCTACGGCATCTCAGTTCATCTTGACACAACAAGTGACAGAGCTTTATTCACAGACTGTAGATAATATTGGTCTTACTCCAACAACTCTTTCTTTGAATTCTTTTATAGAAGGGAGTAATACATCTCTATTTACTATCAATCAAGATAATCAATTGACTTGTAATCTAGATGGTCAATACCAGATTGAATTGAATGTTCCTTTCGGAGTTACTCTTGACAACCCACCAGGCTCTGCAACACCAAGTGTTGAATTTAATATCACAATCTATGAGCAGGGATCTATAGTGAAGAACTATCTTTGTATTGTTCCAGTTGTCTCTAGTAGTGGTGGCAGTGGCTCTCAAGGTCCTACTGGCCCTCAAGGAGCCAGTGGCGCACAAGGCGCACAAGGAGCCAGTGGTGCTTCTGGCGCACAAGGCGCACAAGGAGATACTGGTGCTTCTGGCGCACAAGGAGTACAAGGAGATACTGGTGCTTCTGGCGCACAAGGCGCACAAGGCGCACAAGGTGCCTCTGGCGCACAAGGCGCACAAGGCGCACAAGGAGCTGTCGGCGCTCCAGGAGATACTGGCGCACAAGGCGCACAAGGAGCCTCTGGCTCAACAACATCTATATCACAAGCTTCAGCATCAGTGTCTTGTGATGCAAGTGGGAATGTCGTAATTGCTACTGGTGGAGAAGGAAAGACAACGACAATCAATAATGGAATCGTTGTCAGTGCGACTGGATCTATAGATACTCTAGCAGTCACAGGAAATCTCAATATTGATCCTGCTTGTAATATCAGTGTAGGAGGAGGCACAGGTGCAGGAGGACAGGTCATTGGTATTCCTGTTGGCGCAAACTATGCGACTTGGATAAATCCTGTGGCTGTTCCAATAGTAGTCAGTCCTCAGACAATTGATCTAACGAACCCTCCACTAACAATTGTAGTGGAGACACAAAATATCAATACCTATTACGTTATACAGACAATCAATTCAGGTGTAGGATTAGTCGCATTTAATCTCAGTAACTTTCCAGTGAATGGAACATTCTATATAAAAAATGTAGATCCAGCTCTGAATAATATCACTGTTCAATATTTTACAGGCACAAACTCTCCAGTTCAGGCTCAAGGATTTAATAGTGTCTTGTATATTGCTTCTGGGGCGAATACTCAATTCTGTGTCTGCTATTGGGATGGAACAACTCTTTTTGTTTATTAAAAAAAATATAATCCTCTAGTAGAATGCCAGGCAAAGTCACTGTCAATTATAACGCGTCTCTTGGGGAAGTAATACAAATTCAAAAAGGTCAGACAGTTGTAATCACTGCGACTGATAAAACCGGCAATGCATCTGCTGGTGGTGTTCAGACTATCATTACAGATGTTCCTGATCTTGGTAAATCTTTTCCTCCTAATCTTACTCTTGCGCTCCTTGCGCCAACGTAAGTCTCCTGTAGAATTGGCTCATCTCAGGAGAATGTAACATTGATTTAGCCAGAGCTTGAGTCGTCTTAAACGCAGGCTCTGATTGACGCTGAAATGTAATATATGAATGTCTCAAGACATTTACACCTACGGCCTTTCCTGAGTGTTTCTTAAACACCTCAGTAATCGTCTGACCCAACATCCACTCAGGCATAGGAAGTCCTGATTGACTTATGAGCAGATACTCATCATCCACCATAGAGCGCCACTCTCTAATTATATCAACAAGAGCAGGGGGCAAGGGGACTACCTGAGCGCCGTACCGTTTTTCAGTCTTGTATTTGTTAAAGATGAAATAGGGTGTCTCTGAGAGTACAAGATAATTACAAGAGATATCTTCTGGTTTCTTTTGGACAACTTTCATCCCTGCATAATCTAGACGCACAGGAGGTGTTAGGCAATAAAGGGCGCAGATGAGATAGTGTTGAAACGACCACAAGTCATCCACAGCCAGACGGATTTTCTCCAAACATTCCATGATCTGTGGCCAAGGCAAGAATTTCGCTTTTTCTGTTTCTGTAAGTTCCTGTACTTCAGCATTCTCTCTAATACTAGAATTAAGAGCATCCATTTTAGCCCTGTAATGACCAAATGCTTCAGATAAAGTATTATCTCCAACAAGACAAAGGCTCTTGAGTTTTGAGACCAAGGCAATATAGAATGTCTTTTTCGTGTTTGTAGAGTAATCTGTTCCATCAATCCATGAGATGACGGCATCATGAGCAGTCAAGAAAGAGAAATCAGTTGCTGGAGTGTCAGGAGCGATGGCCTTACGGATTTGAGCAAGTGAGCGATTGTAGGTAGCCAAAGTGTGAGGGGAAGCCATACTATAATATTAATAATAGATAGGGCATTTAGGTAATCAATTTTAAGGGTTTCAGGATATCAAGAGAATAATATTTGGTTAAGGGTTGGTTAAGGTTTTAGATTTGAGTTCAAGTTGCAGTAGAATTCTGGGAATTCTAAGTTCAAGGGTTCAAGGGGTAATTTAGAAATTAAACTAAACCTAAACTAAACCTAAACTAAATGAGAAATGGTTAAGGTTTAGTTAAGGTTTAGTTTTGAGATTAGGATTCCCCTTGAAATCTTGAACTCAGAATTCCCAGAATTCTACTGCAACTTGAACTCAAATTCAAAACCTTAACTAAACCTAAACCTTAACCTAAAGTTGAATTATGTATTCCTTGTATAAAGGTATGCCTGGGGATTATTCTTGTATCCTCTGCTCTAAGAACATCTCATATGCTGGAAAAAAGAAACACCTCTTTAGCAAGAGGCATCTCACTCAAATCCATTCTGGAATTCTAAGAGCAAGAGTAACTCTTGAGCGCTGGATTGCAGAGTATGATCAAGGTAAGAGAAATCATCTGCGTGATTGCTTTCCTCCTATCCGTATTGGTATTAATACATTATACACTGTCTGTATTCCCTGTAATCATATGGGTGAAATGGTCAAAGGACATACTTGTACTCAAGAGGCAATGAAACAGAATGTAGAATATTACAAGAATATCCTCAATCAGCCAATTCACGAAGAAACTAGAGTATCCATTGAAACTCAGACTAATGGGTCAGAGGGGAGTCTTGGGGTGGTTCTAGACACAAAGGAAATTGACAAACTCAAGAAAGAGATTAAATCATTAGAACAAGATAATCTTGATCTAATTGAGCAATCTCAAGCAACTGATGAAAGATGTAAGAAATCAGAAACAATATTCAAGGCATTAACTTATGTCTTGGAGTTTATGAAAGAGGAGAATGATGAGACATACCAGACTATTATGGATAATCTTAAAGACAAAGAATTTGGATCAATCATGGAATACATCACTCTCAGCAACCCTTGAGTTCAACATCAGGTTCTGTGCCTGAGTAAGTCTTGGATTATTTGGCTCATCCTTAACCTCTTGCTTTTTCACCTTCCTGCCTTTAAGAGGATGAGGAAGACCATTCTTTTTACTAAGATATTGTGTTGGTTCTCCTTGCTTATACCAAGCAATGACATACGTTCCATCTTTGGTGACTGCTTCGTAATCTGAGAGTTGTCTGATCATAGGAAATTTAGGAGGTGATGTCAATGTATGATAGACTATTGTCCATCTGCGCCCTTCAAAGTCTTTGGTCTCATGCTCTATCTTTGAACCATCAAACAAGAGTGGCCTGTGTCGGATATTATATTCTTTCTTTGGAGCCATTACTACCCCAAGGGGGGGGTCTTTGGTATCCTGGTGTAAGATCAGTTCGCCTCCAGTGTAATTCCCAAATCCCACGATATAACTATCCCCTAGATTGTGCTTGTCTTTGTGAGGCATACATTTATAACTATCATTCACTTGGATAGAGGTGAATGTGAAATCTGCTGGAAGATTGACAAGAGCGAATTTCATTAAGAGATAATGCAGTTGTGGATCTTCCCAAGAGCAACGAGACAAATCTGGAGCCATGGAGCGTTTCCTGACCATTCCATAGCATTGAGAGCGACCATCACCTACTCCTTTCCTGTATCTGTTCATTGGAATTTGTCTCTTGGTGAGATGACCGATAAGTGCGTTAAATTCAGAGGCATCTAGTTCTGGTAATTCTTTTACCATATACTCTAGAGTAGAAAATTATTTGGCTAAGCCTTACTGCGAAGTCTAATCTCATACTTTCCCTTGCGCACAAAGAGTCTGCAATACTCTGGAAACATATTTTTGACTTGCTCAGATGCGAGACGAATTGTCTCAGATGTTCTTGTCTCATTCATACCTCCTGGATTCTTGTAGTATCTGGTCTTTGGTGCATAATGGTTCAGACGGACAACCTTGCCGTCCTCTTTGAAATACCAGCAAGAGCGATATACATCCTCTTTATCATCATAACTTAACGAGGGTTCCTGTTGTCCTGCATTAATGACACCATAGAAGGCTCCTACAATATATTTGAGATTAGTGGAGTAACCAGACTTGAAGAAGAACGGATTGTCAATTGGATAAATTCCCCAGAGGCGACAGTCTTCTTTCTCTGCCGTATCAAATCCTTCTTGAATTACCTTTTGTAAATCTGGCACCTCTGATCTGGTATTATCTATGACTGTCTGGAGATCATCATCTATCATACAGATATGGGTGCCTCTGGGATAATAATTGTAGATAAATTCCCTCTGTTGTCGGAGACCCTTGATACCAACAACAATCTGGATATCTGAATACTTGGCCTTATAGGCCTGTTCCTCCTCTGGAATAACAAAAAGAGTTGCCTTGCTGAGCAAGTTGTGCCTTTTGAGAAGCGCATAGGTGTGTCTCTCAAAAAACTCAGAACGCTGATAAGATGGAATGGCTATGATAAATGTCATCTACATTGGCATAGAATTAATCTTTATTTCTTCTTGTAGGCCGGATTGTGGCCTTCTTGTTGTATGTGACTGTAAAAATATGTTTCTCTTTTTCATCTTGTTTCTCCCAGACAACAGAGACAAGTTCCCAGCCTTTGGCTGTTGCCCACTCTACAGCCTCATCAAGAGCTTTCCCTTTTTCTTTATGATCTGCAATATATTCTACATCCTGCGTCAAGACAGTTGTATCAACCTCTACTACGTTAGGCATCTTATACTTAGAATAGAGAGAATAATCTTAAATTCAATTTTAAGTGGTGGCAGAACTAGAATATGTATTCTGCACTTCCGCGAGAGCAGAGAAGCGAGGAGTTGTATAGGTACATGGCATGAAGCACATACGCAGTATTTGCAGCAGGAGCCGAGAACTGAAGATTAACCACTGCGTTAAGGATTGGTTTTCCGTGGATTAATTTCATCTCCTTGTCGTATGGCACACAGACCTGTGCGAATGGGCACTGTGTCCAGTAAGAGACAGAGCCAGTCTGTGTTGTTGAGCCTACTGATGTAGGGATGTTGTTGTATGTAGCAGACTTCTCGTCGCAAGTGATATTCCAGAGTTGTGATGAGCCACTGTCAAATCGTGAGAAGATCTCGCCGTTATATGTCAATGTGATGTTATTGAGAAGAGGCCAGTTGAGAGGTTGGTAGCCACCTGATCCAGGAGCATTGGAGACCTGGTTACCTGCTGGTCCTGTCTGAGCAGGAGTGAGCCAGAGTACAATTTCTTTGACTTCTCCAGCTCGGAACCCAGTAAGATTGAGAGAGAGGAGATCAGTGACATTTGCCGTGCTTGTGAATTGAACCTGTGTCTCTTGCTGGGCGAAATACATAAGAGGAAAGGTATAGGCATGCGTATTCATATCTACGCGTCTTGCGAGGAGATCTGATGTGTCCGTAAGCATTTCCTGCTTTACCTGGAGTTGTGCAGAGGCAAGAGCAGATGGAGCAGCTAGAAGACCAGTGGTGACTGGAGGATTGACAGTAGAGATAAGGATAGAGTTTGCAGAGAATAATTCAATGGTCACTACGATAGGCTGGACTAGGAGGTCGGAAGGGAAAGGAAGAGGCTTTCCTGATGCTCTGCAAGAGTTGTGGGGCAACTTGAGATAGACGTAGGCTACGGCACCAGCAGGGGATGTCGTGGCATTGCCTCCTAACTTGGAGATACTGTCAGCCTTGGTGCTGTTCTCAGCATCAATAAGGTTCTCAAGGAACATCTGTGGGCCAGACCAGAAATACTGGGCAGAAGATCCATAGCGCACTGAGAGACGATTGATGAGAGAGTAGCCCCAGCCCTGGTCAAGAGCAACGTTGGTGTATGTTCCAGCAGCCATTACAAATTGGCATACTATGTCTGAGACACCACCTTGGGGTGAGATTACAAACTGAGAAGAACCAGCACCCAAGTTGGTGAATTGTTGGACAAAGCGAGTATTTACAACTGCCGGATATGCCTGTTTCTCAAGATTGGTTTCCCCATAATAATATGCATCTACCATTTCGCCTGGGCGTATTGAGGCTTGGACTGATTCCGTGAGGTCCGAGTTCATTATACTTACGGCCAATAAATTAATTTAAATAAAAATCAAAAGTATAAATAGAATGGCAAAGACATCCACATCAAAGCATCTTGATAATGACAAGAAGGCAACAATGGCTCCTGGTGAAAAAAAGCATGGTTCAGGGACACTTATGGATGGTATTGTAGGAGGTATCGCACGGCGTGTAAGCCCATCTATCATTGATGGAATTGTTCGCGGCTGTGAAAGAGGTTCTGGTGGGAGCCAGATAAGTGCCGTGGCTCCTGGCGCAACCAAGCAGTCTAAGGGTGCATTTGGCTCTGGTGCTTTCCCTGAGGGGCAGCGCTAATTTGGGATAATACGGCAAGTCCCTGCGGTTCCATCACCATACTTGTTATAGTCCAAGTGACCATTGACTTTCTCTACAGTGAAAGCAGACCCCCAGGTGCGTTCTACACGATAGACCTCATCTACAGGATCAAAGCCATTGAGACCAGTGAATGTCCGTAGAAAGTAGCCACCCTCTGGTCCGCCACCAAAGGTCTGAAAGTAGGTCGTCTTGTAATCACCATCCTCCGTAGAGTAGGTTTTGAACATCTTGAGATGCTCGTGATTACCGCAGAACTCATTGATCCCAGTGACAACAAGATATACCTCCTCTTCCTCAATAGTAGTCATCTTTTTTTTGTATGCCTACCTAAAGCCTCTAAACGCATTCAATTTTTGGTGCGTTTATTTCCCCCTAAAATAAAATCTCCGGCAGAGTAGAAAATGTCTGAATGGCTCTCTTTGAATAATGGTTATTCCGTATCCAAAGATGGTTATGTAATGAATGAACGCACTGGACGTATCTTGAGACTCCAAGATGATCGCCGTGGATATGCGAGAGTAGATTTATTTGGAAAGCACAAGAAGGTTCATCATCTTGTGGCATCCAGATGGCTCCCTGCACCAACAGAGCAAGGATTAGTTGTAGATCATATTGATGGCGATAGAATGAATAATGATGTCAGCAATCTCAGATGGTGTTCGCAATCTGTTAATATGCGAAACACTGTGAGACATAGAAAACCCAAAGAAAAAATAGTCTCTGAGACGCTGACTGAGGCATTCAGCGTAATGCATTAAGTCTTGTCTCTGTCTTTCTTTAGTCTAAATCCATACCGCGATGGGCGTTTTCTTTTTCTTCTGGGGTCATACGTTTCATATAGCGACTAATTTGCCAATCTGATTGGTTCTTAGACATACTAAATTTTGACCAAAATCCACTGCTGTAGAGTATAGCACCCATCATATCATGAAGAGCCTGATATCTGGCTTTTGGTATGTTAGAGCCTGTAACAGTATATTGTGAAGTAATTTCACAGTCAGCACAACACGCCTCGGTCTCATACTTTTCAATAAACTCTTTCACTTTTTCTGAGCAAAATTTAAAATCACTCTGATACTTGAAATTGTAGAATGTCAGATCAACAGTCATTTTTTGTGTGCTGACCTGTTAGCCGTCACGGCATTCAATTTTATATGAAAAATTTTTTTTTACATTAAGGTAAAGCATTAAGTCTTGTCTCTGCCTTTTCAAAGAATTTCTCATCTTTCTCAATACCAATAGCATTACGACCAAGAGCAAACGCAGTGAATACAGAGTTACCAGAGCCAAAGGTTGGATCAAGGACAGTCCCATCTGCTGGACAGTATCTTTCAATCAGCCATCTGTAGAGTGCATCTGGTTTCTCTGTTGGGTGTGCTGACTTTCTTAGGGTCTTATTGGGTGTTTGGATTACAGATAGAACACATCTGGTGGTGCCATTATTTTCTGTAGCGGTTCTACTTTTGGCACCCCAGTTACCAGTCATATCTATCCTATTATAATATGCCCCAGCCTTACTAAAGACATAAATCATCTCGTGGCTTCTCATAGGCATCTTGTTAGCACTCAAGAATGACACGCCTCTCTGCTTGTCCCAGACTAAATCATATCTGAATTCATCTGGATTGCTCTTGATGACTTCATATCCAAACTTGGTGGTTACAAAGTGTATGGTCGGAGAGTGGTCTGAGCGTCTGATGCGCTTGACTTGTTTCCAGAAGGCTTCTAAGTCTATTTTAACGTCCCAAGAGCATCTATTCTCTGGTAGTCTTATATTTGCTTGTCCGCCTATCTTCGGACTTGTTAAGCACCCATACGGCAGATCACAGATAATCAAATCTACAGATTTATCTGGTATTGCTTTCATCATCTCAAGACAGTCACCATTATGGAGTGTTAGTTCAGGCATATATTCTATAAAAGATTATTTATCCATTTTGCCTTTGCTTAATTCATCTACTCTATTTTGAAAGAACTCCTTGACCACTTTGTTCTTGGGTTTCTTTTCAATGATACCTTCGATGGCCATTTCTAATTCTTTTTTATCTTTTGCAGGTTCAAGACTTTTACTTTTCTTTACGGCAGGAGATGTCATATCTTGCTTAGACACTTGCGCTCTGTGTTTCATAAAATCCATAAGAAATCCAGGCAATTCTGTGGAGGGCATTCTACTAATGTGCAGAAATTTTTATTTCTCCTATATTAGGTAGAATGGACAGTTCATCATCTTCAGATAATGAAAGCGTAGCTTCCGTAAAGGATGAGCATCAATCTGGAAATTATATTCGTCAAGGGGTTATTCAGAATGTCGCAGGTATTCAAATCCCAGTTGTGAATCTTGCTTCTATAGAAATGCCTAATCCTAAATTCGGAGTATCCTTTGTTCTTTGTGGATCTACTCGTTCCGGAAAGACAACTATATTGAATTATATTTACAAAAAGTTTTTCAAGAATCATATCTCAGTGTTAATGTCTAATTCTTTGAATTCAGATGCCTACGATATGCTCAAGAAGACTTGTGTCAAGAGTGATTTTTATCATCCAGAGGTACTCAAGGAGATGTATAAGATTAATCATGCAACCAAGAACCATTATGAATTCTTTGCGATTATAGATGATGTTCCGGACAAGAGAGAGGATCCTGAAATGAAACGTCTCATGACGATTTACAGAAATTCTCGTATTTCATCTATTGTCTGCGCTCAGACGGCTACAATGATATCTAAGATGGCTAGATCTAATATCAACTGGGTATTTCTAGGTCGTATGAATTCGTCGTCTGAGATTGAAAGAAATATTAAAGATTATTTGACTGGTTCATTGCCTACGACAATGAAAATGTCTGAGAAAATCCATCTGTATAAACAATGGACATCAGATTATCAATGGATAGTCTTAGATCAGATTAATGGTCACATGTTCTTGACGAAACTACAACCTAATCAACTTATTGGCATATCATAATAATTTTATAAGTATAGTATAGAATGTCTGATCCTCCTACTCCAGTAGTCTCAGGAAATGTCGCAGATCCAGGAACTATCTTGTTCGTTGGAGATTACGCAAATCAAAATACACCTTTGTGGTTATCTATGTTTGGTCCTAAACCTGGTCCTGGAAATGTAGCAGTCTCATCTATAACTGTATCTGGAAAAGGGTTTGCATCTCTTGGGGCTGTTGCCTCTACAGTATCAACTTCTGCATCTTATGCTCCTCTTGTCTTTCAGAGAACAACAAATACTCCTGAGACAGCTAGTGGATTACAAATGAACACATCACATCTTGTTCAAGGAGTGTCACCAGATGAAACATTTGTTTCAATGACTAGGGATAATGGATTATTTTATGATGACTTAGCAGTAGAGGGTATCCAACTTTTTGGAGATACATCTACAGATCCAACAGTGAATACTGGTTGTGCTGGTCGTCTGTATGGTGTTCCTGCTGTTGCAGCTCAAGGGGGACTTGGGGCTACTCCAAGTAGTGTAAGATTAGATACAAATAGTTTTTATACAAGTACGATTAATGCTAATACTGCGAATATTAGCACAGTGAATATTTCTAGTCTTATAACTCAGTCTATCAGCACTATCACTGCGACTATTAGTACAGCCAATATCTCATCTGCGAATATATCTACGACAAATATCTCAACTGCGAATATTTCTACTGCGAGTCTGCAATTAGCCAATATCTCAACTGCGAATATATCTACGACAAATATCTCAACTGCGAATATCTCAACTGCGACTATCTCAAGAGGCAATATCTCAAGTCTTAGTTCAGTGAATGTGACTGGGTATTTGAATGTGTCGGAAACAACCACAACAGGAGATCTAGCAGTCAAAAATGGTGTCGCTCCTGCTGGTATTGGTATCACATCGCAATTTAATGGCTACTCTGCTACAGGAGGAACTATCAATAGCGTATCTGGTATTGATATGTATGTAGGAGGATCAAATGTATATCAATTACAAAATCTTGCAATGCGTATGTTTGCGACAGGAGAAATTACAATTCCTCATAATTTGAGTACAACTCATATATTTTCAGGTCAAGTGGATGCTACTACCATAAACGCATCTACAATGAATACAAGCACTATAAACGCAACTGAGGCTAATATCAGTTCAATGGTTATTAATGGCATAAATTTTGTTCCACAAGCAGGAGGATCAGGAGGAAGCAATGAAATAGATTTAGGTCTTGGTGGTACTGCTGGTTCAGTAGGAGGTCTAGTTGGTGGGTCGGCTGCGAATGTATTTAATACTCTTCTTGGTGCTGCTGCATTAGGAACTGGTATAGCAGGGTTAGTTTTACCTAGAACGAGTGGTGGCCTGAATAGTAATGTTTTCCAGACATACGCAGGAACAACACAATTCCAATTTAGCACTCTTGCAACATCCACACAATCTGGTTTCTTAACAACTACAAATGGAGTAGAACAGTATGGCACAACTGTCTCTACATTTACAACAATCCCTGCGAATGCCTGGGCATTTAGAAGTGTATCAGATCCACTCAATCTTGCGACATCAAATTCTAATATTGGACTGACAAGCACTATCCAAGCTGCAGGTCAATGGAATAAGGTCTTTCCTGGAAATGTCTCTATGGGTGTAAATAATAATCTTATAACATCTTTGACAAGTCAAAATACAATTGATATGGGTGGTGGCACTGGTTTTCCTCTTACTATAAATAGCGACTTTACGGTCCCAACAGCCACACAACCTGCATCTGATCCAAATATTAACATTAATCCAATATCTACTGTTGTCATAGGAGGTGGATCCACTCTGGATGTTAGAAATATTACAAACTTAGCAAGAATAAATGGTAGTCCTTTTCCAGACTCATTTGGGGTTCCAGTAGGGACTATGCTTATGTGGCCTGTTGGTGCATATACTGTCGCTCCTAATCCTCCTACTGGATACTTGATCTGTGATGGATCCATTCAATTAATAGCGACCTATCCAATACTGGGTGCTCTTCTTGGTGTCTCTTGGTCTCCTAACTATCCAAATCCACCACCAACACCAGGCACATTCTACTTACCTTCTACGACTGGAAGAATGCCTATAGGAGGTATTCCAAGCACGTATAGTTGCTATGGATCCTATCAAGGGACTTATTCAGCTACTTTACCTTCAGGTGGAACAATGCTAGGTGCTAGATTTTATAATATACAAAATAATGTAACTGGCGGTCCTGCTCAAATATATAAAGGTATGCAATGTAATCTGAATGGCACAATTGCAAGAGTTACAAATATTTTCAGTCCTACAACAGAAGGTGGAGCAGGATGGTATGATGATGTAATACTCTTGTTTAGCATAAATTGGCCTATGGCTTTCCCCATAGGCACGAACATTTTATTTACTATGCAGACTAGTTACGAAGTCCCAGTAGTTGGATTAACAAATGTAGCAGGAACACAAACAGCACCTGGATATGGTAAGCCATACAGGGTTCAACAGCCTACAGAGGTCGCACCACATAATCACCCAGCAGTCAGTCAGAGTGGTGGTGGTGTCACTACATTTGGTAGTGCTAATCCTATCCAAGGATCATCAACTGGTGTCAATAATGGTTTATATAGTATTGATACTTTTGGTCCTGTCGCAGAAGCATCCTATCAGAACCCACCAAATTTTGGTGTAACTTTTATTATAAAGCATGATTAGAATGGCAACATCTTATCCAATAACATACGGACAGGCCTATCGTAAGGTCTGCCCAGATGGAAATGGTAGAAATCCTACGGAACAAGAGCGCAGAGATATCTTGGAATTGATGAAACAGTCTGGCTATTTATCTCCACAGGAACGAGTAGGTTCTAATGAACCTCAGAAACCCAAGACAGTAGAGGATTTGAAAGAATGGATAACAATTCCGGCTGCGAAGCCTATCAAACCATTGACCAAGCATGAATTCTTGAGTGTAAAAGCGAATAGAGATGCATTCAAGGCTCATATTCAATTAAATGCTAAAAAATTATAATATTTGTTCTTATTATAAGATAACAATGGCTCCATTATCAGCAGAAGCCAAGGAAGCATTATTGAAGCGTCTTAGGGAAGGACGTTCTAAAACTAAGGCGGCAAGAGAGGAGGCTAAGAGCAAAGGATTACCTGACCCTAAGCCTCGCAAGGTCAGAAAAGATAAGAAAGTTAAGGCAACAACAGATGGCGCTCTTAAAGACCCTATGGCTGCTAAACCGGCAAATGAGACTATACCTCCTATAGATGGTCAGCCACCAGAGGCTAAGAATACAGTTGCTGCGACTCCTCTTAGTCCTGCTCCAAATGAGACATCTAAGATTGATGTTCCTAATCTTCCTGACGCTACTGGACGTAAGAAGATTGTGGAGGATGTTGAGAAGGAACCTATGCCAAAGGGAGAAAAAGGATTAAGCAGAACTGGGAAACCAAAAAAGATTAATGATAATGAATTGATTGTGAATGAGGAAACCGGCGATCAGGCTATCTCAGTTCAATATCCTGGGCAGAAAGAGAGTATCAAGAAGATGCTCAAGGCTGATAAAAAAGATAAACCAGTATCTGAGAAAACAGAGCCTAATCCTCCTATGGCTACAATCAAGGCTGTTCCAAGTCATACAAAGAATTTAGAGTCTGTAGAGGGCAGACAGCCATTTTCATTTTCAACTGTGCGTAAAATGTTATACCAATGATAGATGGATGAATTATGGGTAGATATTAATATACTAGGTTATCAAATATCTAATCTTGGAAATGTAAGAAATTATAGAGGACAATATCTTAAGATATATCCAGAAAGAGTTATACGCAATCCAGATTTTTACACTCAAAGATTATATCGTGGAAAATACGTAAAAATAAATAAAAGAATACATTACATTCCGGAGTTGATGGAAACTTATGCTCCAGATACAAGATATACAAATGGATTAATATGGGCATCTGATTATAGGCGACATAGATATGGAATTTAATTCTATAATTCATAAATTATTGTATCAATAGTAGAATGAGTAAATCTGAAGTATGGGATCAAGTTCATACAGCATATTCTACAGGCTCTGGTAAGTCAGAGGCGTGGGAGGATGTCCATAAATTCTATGGAGGTGTTGCAACCTCTATCAAGTTAAGACAGCGCGGTCTTGCTCTTAATAAGTTACGTAAAATTGAAAGCGAAACTACGGCACGTAATGTAAAACGAATGGAGGAGGCAGAAAAGGCTGTATCTATGGATACTCTTGATAAGAAGTTGGAAAATGGTGTAAAGAAGGCATTAAATTTGCTACACACTACGGATTTGAGTGAGAAGGAAATAGAAAAACAATCTGGTCTTGAGAAGTTAAAAGAGGCTCACCCTTGGTCTTCTAGTGGTGACAATAAAGATTATCTCAAAGTTGAAAATTATATATATGATAATTTTACTAAGGAATTACGTAAGACAAAATCTGATAAGAGAGAAGCAAATATTCAAAAACAAATTGATGTGTTCAAGAAGAAGTATGGTTCTGAATTGCCAAAGACAAAAGCAAAGGCTATACAAGTTCCAAAGGATTACTTGGAGGCTGCTCTACGAGTTGGTGGATTTAGTGCAGAACAGGCAAAAAAGAGCGCTGAAAGATATAACTATCAGGGTACTTATGGGTTTATAATTCATAAGTCTCCAAAGAGTATAATAATTTCTGAAGCAAAGAGTGATTTTGAAAAGCAAATGGATACATTAGAGAAACAACTGGATAAGGATATAAGAGAAGCACTTTCTTCTCGTCTATAAAAATATATAATCTAGTAGAATGGATAACGAAACTACGGCTACAATTGGGTTCTTGTCTTTGTTTTTGAGTATAGGAACTGTAATCTTAGGAGTAATTAATCACAAGAGAGTAAGGAGCAACTGTTGTGGCCACAAAGTAGATGTATCTTTTGATGTAGAAAATACAACACCTCCAAAGATAGAAATACCAAAGTGAATTATTTAACGGCATTGAGAAGTGTAGCCACCATCTTGGTCACATTGATCAGCATCCTCACCACAGGAAGGGCATAGGTCTTGATCATCGTTATGAAGATTAGGGTAATGCATAATAGTACCCAGCCAGGTCAAAGCCTGGTCCCAGCCAGGGACATAAATACCATCAAATACTTTCTCTACATTGGCCTCAACGAACTTTAATTTCAAGATAAATTCTTTCTTAGTCTCTGAGTTCATCTCAATCATTCTTTATTTGATTATAAACAAAAAAATCATTCTCGCATTCAATTTTTATTTTGATAGAAATTGAATGCAAAATAGTTAGGTTAAGGTTTGGTGTAGGTTTTAGATTTGAATTCAAGTTGCAGTAGAATTCTGGAAATTCTAAGTTCAAGGGTTCAAGGGGTAATTTAGAAATTAAAATAAACCTACACCAAACCTTAACCAAATAATCTTAAGATTTCTAGGGATTTAAGGAATTCAAGATAAATTGAGATATTAAGAGCGTGGATATTATAGCAGATATTATAGCAGATATTATATCCTCTTATTATCTAGAAATTAAGAGATAATAAGAGGCCTATATATTTAAAA
>Ga0208250_1000173_pt1 | contig 22136 bp, 10 predicted proteins | sample CryBogCBE18Aug09_FD_184557 | JGI IMG/M metagenome (GOLD analysis project Ga0208250, IMG submission 184557) | Freshwater microbial communities from Crystal Bog, Wisconsin, USA - CBE18Aug09 (SPAdes) (version 2) | ecosystem: Environmental > Aquatic > Freshwater > Lake | place: Crystal Bog... | reverse complement strand
AAAATAAATAGTAGTTGTTGATGTAGTTACATTGGTTAAACCGCCTACATTAGAGTTTCCTCCACCTGCTATACTAGAAGCAAAAACATTACCACCTACAACTCCCGTTCCTAAATCAAGCCACAATGTTCCATACACAGGACTTGTTGAATTAGGATAAAATCCACCACCTGATTGAACATTTGAACTACTTATAAAAATAGCCTGAATAGCTCCTGAATAGCCAATGTTGTTTACTACAATATAAAGTGATTTATAACTTGTTAAAGTTAAACTGCCTAATGAAATAGAATTTACTGCTGTTGGCGTTATAGTGCCTAGTAATGTCATACTACTAGGAGCTGCTGCAAATGAAGGCAATACACCAGGACCATTAGATGTTAATATTTGTCCTGAAGTTCCTGTACCAATGTTTTGTATTGCGCCTGTTGCTGTTGTGCCTGCAGCCAATACACCGTAAGATGTTGTTAAGGTAGAAACCCCTGTGCCTCCTGAAGATACGGATAAAGGTGTGGAAAGAGTTAAACTTGATAAATTTAAAACATTAGACCATGCTGGAGGCGCTGATACGCCTGATGTTATTAATACTGAATTAGCGGTACCTGATGATAAGTAAGCAGTAGTTCCTACAGAAGATTGATAAGGAAGTGCATAAGTGGATCCACCTGCCAAACTATTTGCAAGAGATGCTGAAGCCGCTGATATCGAACCTGTAATTTGTGTATTTGCTACAGATTGTATTTGTGATGATGTTATTAAACCTGTAATATTAGCAGCAGCTACAGATTGTATTTGTGATGATACTATTGAACCGGAAATATTAGCAGCAGCTACAGAGGCAATTTGATTTGCAGTTAAAGGACCGGTAATCAGTATACTGCCAACTTGTAATGACGTTGTAGAAATTGTACCTGATGAGTATATTGTATTATTTGTATTACTTAAATATAATTGGCCACCAACAGAAAGATTAGAATTAATAGAAGTTGCGTTGGCTGTACCTAAAAATTGAGTATTACCATATGCTTGAATACCGCCTGTACCAACATATAATGCTAAAGTAGAATTGTCTAGATATAATGTGCCTGTTGGTTTATGCCAGTTACCATATCCAATAGCATTAATTTCATTTGTTAATAAATTTGAATTAACAACCCAATCACCAAAGGTGTTAGCATAACTTAAAACTGATACGGTATTAGCCATTTGAATTCTTCTCTAATAGTTTAAACATTAAATCTTTAATTTCTTGTAAGTCATTTTTCACTTCTAAAATTTCTGATTTTACTTTATTTATTTCTTCTTTTTGTGTTTGCATCATCTTAACTTTTGAGTAATACTCATTTTTGGCTGAATCATCAGTATTCAGAATAGCACGACTTTCTGTATCTCTAACAAAATTAGTTCCTGTAACCTTAACTAACATATTAGATACCTGTTCCTGATGGTAACGCTAATGCTCGAATATCAGTTAAGTAAGGAACATTTGTTGCGTCTGATGATGCCATAACAACTTTAATAGCAAACTGTATAAATTTAGAGTATGTTGTACCATTAGTGCTTGTGTATGAGATATTGTTATTAGCAGCACCTGAACCATAAACACCTGGAGCATATTCATATTCAATTAGATTTGTTCTACTTGTTGAGTAAGTATTTAATTGAGTTACTTGTGTCATTAATTGCCAGTTTTGAGCATCAAATGATGATGTGTCAGCAGAATTTAAAATCTTATAGTAAACATATACATCAGAACCTACAGGTTTGTAAGCAGTATAGAATACTCTTAAATCACCAGCATCATTACCTGGATTCAATACAACTTTCTTGGTGATATATTTAGCATAACCGTGACCACCTGAAGCGGTAGTTTCACCAGAGAATGAAATAACTGCGTTAGAGTTACCACCACGAGTTGTTGGGTCTGATATAGTGATTGTTGGTGTTGTTAAGTAACCAGAACCTGGATTAATTACATACACAGAAGTGATAGCGCCTGTAGTGGTATTTGTTGTAAATCCAAGTGATGCTTGAACACCGTTTGCAGTAGTAGGTGCAGATATGTTAATTACTCCTAAGTTAGCAGTGTTACCATTATATCCAGTACCTGTATTAGCGATTGAAATATAACTATTATTAATTGACATATTATTAATATGATATGTAATGTTATATAATGATATACCATCATCAGAGATAATAGGACTTACATTAGGATCAGATGATGATAATGTAGCATATAAACTAAATGAATTAGCAGATGTATTTAATAATGCACGTTCACCTTGTCCATCATTTAGATATGTGTTATCTGGTGCAGGTGCTCCGTATCTACCTGGAGTAACTGGTGCAGGTGATGTTTGTGCAAATGTATTATACAATGTAGATTGGTATGAATAATTAACACTTGTCAATGAAGGAATAAAGTCTGTTGTTGAAACATTAAACGCATCCATTGGAACACTTGGTGAGAAATAACTATTCATATTAGGAACAGTATTAGCCGTCACTTGACTTGCTATGTCATATCTACCATATTTTCTATGTGGTAAATTAATTGGTGTTATAAATGGAATTGAAGGAGTTTTTGTTGTATCAAATACACATTTATCAATGATAAACATTAAATCTCTGGTTTGGTCAGCAGTCCATGTAATTGAATTTTGTGATTCAAATAATGATCCAACATATGGTGCTGCACCAATTTTTGTTACACCTGTAGAAGATATTGCTTTAGCATTTTGTTCACCAAGATACACATAGTAATCAACTGCATTTGATTTTAAAATTATAGCATACAATGTATCAGGTTGAACATATACAGGAGCATCAAATGTGAATGTTGTCCATGTAGCTGAATTAGATGCACTAGGTGATGCAGATACATTAACTTGTTGTGGTTGTAATGTGACTGTAGAATGGTCTAATATTTGTCCATTAGGATATCCATTAATTGTACCACAAATTGATAATTGAATTGGTATATTTTGTGATGTTGGTTTTGAAGCAAAGAATAACTTAATAGAACTTAAAAATACTCCATTAGGATATTTACTCTTATCGATAATAAATGATTGAGCTAATGGATCACGTTTATTCTTATCATTATTTGTTGAATTTTGTTTTACAGAATTATCGTTATCAATAGGTGCAATATGTTTAACTGAAGAATCTACTGATGGAGAGAAATCTACTCGTTGTGTTGTTGATGTTAAAGCATTAGCATAGAATGTTGCTTCAGCCCAAGTTGTTGCTGAACCTGGATCTGTTGCTACACCATATTGTAATCTATTGTCTACTCTGAATACTCTTTCACCAATAAAGAATACTGAACCTGGAACTTGGAATATTCCAAGGAATTGACCACTTTCATCTGTCGATAATTGGAAGTTTCCTGTTCCGGCTTTGATTGCACCAGCAACAGAATAATTGATTCCAGATATTGAGTATTGTGAATTGATTGATTTGTATTGTGAATTTACTCCTAATGACACATTAACAGTTGATGTTGTGCCAGGATTTAATGAAGAACTTGCTAGTGTAACTGTTCTTGTCGATCCGTCATATGCCAATACTGTACCACTAAATGTTTGAGTAGCAGCAAGAAGAATTGGATTTGAATTACCACCATAGAATGTTTGTGTAGCCGTAGCAAGATAAGCTGCTTTATCAGCGTTATATCTGCTTAGATTAGCAGCGTCAGAATCACCAGACAATGGTGGATATGGTGGAATATATAATGCGCCATAGTTATAACCATAAATGTAAGTTGATTTAATATTGATTGTTGAACCATTATAGAAACCAGTTACAGTCGATGCATTAGTGTCTAATGAGAATGTTGTCGCTGATGTATAATATGCGCCGCCGCCAGGTAACAGTTGTGATGAATTATTACTTGTAGATATTTGTGAAGGCGTTAATGTATCCCAAACAACATTCTTCGCTGAGTTTTGAATTGTTAAACCAAACGCAGCGGGGCCGCCAGTATTTGTCGCATTCCATGAAACAGTATGTGTACCTGCGGTAAGAGTAATAGATTTTGTGTATGTTGTGCCAAATCCTGGTATTGTTAATTGAGATGTTCCATCAATATAAACTGTTGCAGAATTGTCAGCAGAACCAGTTAAGAGATATGTTCCAGCTGCACTAGCGTAGAATGTGAAAGATAAACCATTAGTTTGAGGATTAAATGACGCTGAAGCATTATTATCACCCCAAATACCATAGAAGTTTAAGAAATCACAGTATGCAGAATTTCTTGGTGCTTTAAATGTTTGTATTGTACCGCCAGTTACACCGTAAGAACCGATACCTGTAACTGAACCAGAATTATGAATAGATACAATAGAATTTGCATTGAATACTACATTTGCAGATGCTGTATTTGAACCAACCACATACTGGCCATTTTCATTATATGTGGCATTGATTAGATAATTTGTAGGAACTGTTGATGGTAAGGTAATTAAATCAGCAATATACAATCTAGTATTAGATGTATTTGGATAATTATGTAATGATACTACTCTAGCGATAGGGAAGAAACCTACACCTGCTTGATAGAAACCAACAATATCATCTTCATTAAATGTACCAACAACTTTTGTTAATTCAATTGTGTTTGGTGCAGTCATGTATTGATTAACGCTTTGACCGTCAAACCAACATTGGACAGGAGTATTCACCAACATATTTTTAGCACGAATAATAAGTTCTTGTGGTCTAATGTATGGCAATACTGCTACGTTTGTAACATAACCATTATTTACAGCTAATGCTGTTGATGAGGTGCTTGGCGATTGTGTTAAAACTTTTGTTTGGCCAGAATAAATTGATGAGTTGGCTGACGTTCCTTGTTTGTTTGTTGGTGTTGTATTTCTAACACCAATCAATGATTGATAATCGCCAGCGTGAATTACATTTAATCCTGTAGCAGGAACTTGTGAGAATTGACTATTAGGATCATTTGTTAATAATGCTGGAGACTCTTGCCATGTTACCCAATTATCCATTGGAGGAGTAATTCTTGCTACACCTTCTTGAACAATAACGGAGAATGGATTTACTGAAATAGTATTACTTGCTAAAGGTTGTGAAACAAGATTAGCGGTTGTATAAGGTAACGTAAAGATATTTGTTTGTGTACCTGAAATGCTGGAAATAGCATAGCCGTTAGTTGGAGTATTTTGTAATGTTCCATAACTAGCAAGAACTAAAGGATTTTGTAGTTGGAAATTATCAACGAATGTTACTGGTGATAATTGTTGTGCTCTAATATTAATGTTAGCAGCATAACTTGGATCATCTGTTCTAGCAACACCAAATGAACTAAAGTCATCCACAAGAATACCATTTTTAAATCTATTTAAACCATTAACATCAGGAACTTGCAATGCATTTGCATTTTGTTCAAGAATACTTAATGTTGTATAATATTCAAGATTATTAACTTGTGTTTGTAAATCTGAAATATCTGATTTAGCCCAACGCTTATGAATAACTTTTTGTAATGATAAGTTAGCTGGTGTTAAAATATCACCTTCTGTACCAATTATTGAAGTGTATGGATCAAGTGATATGTTAGCAAGAACTAAAGCACCGTTAGGTTCTTTAGGGAAAATAGGATTAACAGAAGGTGTTCCTCTGACAAAAGAAAATAGATTGTCTTTTGTTAATACTAATAAATCTTTTCTTGCTAAGTAATATGAATAAGCACTATTAAAGTTTGTTAAGTTATTTGGTATTTCTACACCTTGTGTTTGTGATGTACCAGTTTGATACTCCCAAATATAAGATGCTTGACCATTTTTTCTTGTAGGTCTAAAGTCTAAACAATCTCTTAATTGATATGTTACACCATCTTTAGCGGTATATGTTGGAATAGTAGAATAGTTTGGATAAGAAGTAACACTAAAATATCCGTCGGCACCGGTATGTTTATAGTAATTAAATACAACAATAATATTACCACCAGGTAAAGGAACACCAGGATATAATTGTATTGATGAATGGTCATAGAAATTATCTTTTTGACCACTATTCAAAAAGAAACTATTTGTTATATTTGTATATAAGCTTAATGATTGACCTGTTGTAGGAACTACAGAAGAACTTCCTGTGTCATAAATTGCTACAATGTTTTGAACATCATTAACATATAATGACATAGCATTTCTAGAAATACCACTAGCAGAGATATAAACTTGGCCAGTTGGATTAGTGCCATCTGAGCTATAAGTTGTATTAGATACACCAGAAATAGCAGTATATGCTAGAACTGTTGTGTTAGCAGTTGCAGTATAATTTCCACCAGCTAATGTTTTTGTTTTTCTAGCAGAATCAGCTGTTGCAACAAATGTTGAAGCTATAACATTGACGTTAGCATGAATAGATGCTGAGTATGCTGTTCCTGAACCTAAAGTAATTTGAAGTTGTGTAGCGGATATTAGTGTTGCTGAACCGTTTGCCGTTGATGTAAAATCTAAAATTTGTCCAGTTTGATTTGATACAACTGTAAACAAGTTTTTAAAAGCATCACCAGAATATGTTGATCCAACGGTACCATTAAAACTAATGTATGATGAATTTGGTATATTCAATGTCAAGATTTTGGTTGAACTGTTAAATGCTTGATTTCTAAATGTTTGTGTTGAAAAATAACTTGAACCTGTTACAGAAGCAACATATGATTGACCAACAGGGAATACTAATTCAGGTTGTCCAGCATTTTGTAATACTGTAGCTCCGTAATATGCACCACCAACTTTACCTTGTAGTGTGTTGATATTTACGTTAGCAGTTAATGTGTTTGTACCAAAACCATTTCTTTGAACGATAGAGTTGATATAATCTGGTTTAAATGAAATCGAGAAGGTACTTGTAGAATCTGGAGTAACAGTAAACGCTGGTGTTACTGTTGCCGTTCTTGTTGCACCGTTGTAGTTTACAATTGTTCTTGTGTCTGAAGCATAGTTTGGAGGTCCATCAGTACCACCAGTGATTGTTAAAATAGCGCCATAGTAAGCATTAGCAGTTGATGAAAATACGTTAGCTGAATCAGTAAAAGTAATAGTTGTAGGCGTAGCAGAAGCAACTGTACCTGATAATGTATTTGTATTAATATCGTGAACGAATGCTTTATAGATGTATGCAGCCGTATTGGCAGTATTTGCACCTGATTGAACGTATGATAGTCCTCTGATAAAACCAGAACCAATTAGTGTTGAATTGTATATGTTTGCGTTAGCAGTATTAACGCTAGCTGCGCCAACCGAATGGAAATCTACAGCAGGTACTGAATCAACATCAAAAACACCGTTAGCAGTATCAACAACATAATAGTTACCATAATCTACAAGAACTGTGTTTGTACCTATTGAAGCAGTATTTCTTGCTCTATCAGAAGTTAAGGTAATTTGTGATTGATTTTCTACTCTATAACCACGAATATATGCAACACCTTTACCAATATTTAAATCATATAATGCAGAGTTTGCTGTGTTAGCTACAGGCGTCAATCTGAAATCACTAACAATATAATCACCGTTAGTTTCATAATCTCGTTTAGCAAAGTAATCATCAATAACTGAATAAACTGATCCATTAACTTGCTTAACAATTTGACCATTTACAATTCTAGCTAATTCGATAAAACCAGTATCATCACCTAATGTTAAAGGATATGTTGTTAATGTCAAAGTAATTTGATATCTATCAGCACCAGGCGCTTTATAGTTTGATGATTTAAGAGCAGGATCAAGTAAGCTACTATCTTGTGTTGAATTAACAATATTTTCTGTTATTTGTAAACCTAGACGAACATTTGGAATATTATCATATTTGTCAAGAATGATTGTTTGTGGATTTACTTGAACAAAGTTACCAATAGAATATTGTAATGATGTAGATTGTGATACATTATAACCATTCACAACATAAAATACACCTTTTGATATAGATGCAGTAGATGATTGTCCTGTGCAAGTAGAACCGCCAGAGGTTCCAGAAGTTGTAGCATATTGACTACCACCATAAATTATAGAACCGTCAGTAAATTGACTACCAGAAAGATATGAAATAATTAATGTTGGTGGATCGGTTTGTGTAGCCTCTGCTGTTGAAATAACTTTAGCGGATACTGTTGCTGTATTTGAAGCAATATCGCCAACCGCATCTGTAATAATTGCACCTAAAAATTTAGATGCTATAATGGGGCTATTTGATATGTCTGTAGGATTTAATTTTAAATAATAGCAATTTAAATTTGTAGTTACTTTACCGCCAGTAACAGGTGAATTTTGAGCAAAGATATTATCGGCAAATGATGATACTTGATTTTGTAATATTGTTTGTGATTGAGTTAATTCACGAGATTGAATAGCATAACCAGGCTTAAACAAAATACGGTGGTAGTTTTTTGCTGGATCGAAATCATCATAGTATGGTGCTTGATTAAAATTTTGTGCCATTTTTTTCCTTAATATCCTAATACAATTTTAAATTGTTCGATGCCGTCTGCACTTCTTGTAATACCTGTTCTATTTTCAATATATGAAATATATCCAGAAAATGGTATAATTACAGGTAATGTAGCACCATTTGGCGATACTGTTCTAATTGTACCTGATGTTGAACCATAAACAGGCAAGCTTGGTGAAACCGTTCCTACTGTATTTATGACGTTAATTACGTTATTTGTAGAATCAAAATTAAGAACTGTACCAATAAATCCAGATGATGTTGTACCTAATGTGTTAGCATATACTAAATTTTCAGCGTCAGATAAGTTTGAAGCTCCTTGAAATATTATCTCATCATTTATAAAAGATCCAGAACCAGGTATAACAGGTATTTGAGTATACACAGTATATATGTCACTATTTGCTGGAAAGTATTGTGGTACTTCATTGATAATTTGTAACGTATCGTTAGCAGATGGATTAATAAGAACACCTAGTTGTCTATATTCAATATTTGTTGGTACAACACCATTTATATCAGACCCCTCAAATTTTGAAGTAATCATGAAATTGTGGCAACCTAATTCTGAACTTGGATCAGAACCATGACCAGCTGTTGGAGATATAGGAGCAATCGCTGTAGCGCCGTTAGCGGTACCACCATCATTAACATAAATTGTTATATTAGCCCAAGTATAATTTTGTCCTGGATTATTAACTACTATATCTACAATTTCGCCTGTTGGTACGTAAATATAGGCTGTAGCATCTAATCCGGTGCCGTCACCAGAAATATGAAGATATGTATTTCCTAAACCATAACTATGTCCAGAATTTGTAACATTAATGACTTCAACACCACCATATCCTACAGGAAGACTTGGATTAATTGGTTGTAAAGGATTAGGTGTTGTTGATGTGGATACAGCTCCTAAAGCTACTGGAGACCATACAGAGTCTTGAAATTTATTAGCATCACCAGTATTGACGGTAAACATATATTTCCATTTATAGCCATCAATATTACTTGTATAAATGTTGTTGTTTTGTCCATAGGTTGCAGGAGTAAAATAGGGTTCATCTCTTGCTGTTCCTCCACCATTATTCCATAAACATTTCCAATATTGATTGTATTTGTTTTTTACATAAAAGTTATATACATTACCGCCAAATGCATCAAGAGCTAACATATCAACATTATCTTGATAGAAGTCGTAAACTGTACCATATGTCCAATCAACTCTAGCTATTACACCAGCAACGTCTATTTGTTGGACTTTTTTAGCAACAATCATATTTTTATAAACAGATTTTATGTATGATTGTGTTTGCTCAGGAGTATCTGGTTGGAATTCGCCGTTAGCCCACGGATCAACACGAGATAAAAATACATAAAGAGTTGCAACAGGAATACCGTTTGGTGTATATTCTGAAATAGATCCTTGTAGAATAGCAGTAGGTGCGTAATAATCTTGCGCTACTTGAGCTACTTTTGAATAATAAGGTAATATCGCTTTAGATGCCATGTTTTATTTATTCTCTAAAATTAACCTGCTGACCAATTACCAACAATAGTATTTGCTAATGCTGTTTGTATTGGCCAAATTCTCATACTTGATAATGCTTGTGTATAGGCTGATGTTGTTGGAGCAGCAGAGAAAGTAATTTGTGGTATAATTGTACCACCTGTTACCACATCAACATAACCCCAAATTTCTATTGTCATATAACCAGTAGATACTACAAATGCAGATGTAGCAACAACTGGTGTTGAGAAACCTGTAGTTATATAGTTTGACATTAGAGTATTGGTTGTTGTTGGTGTAGTTTGTGAAGTTGCCGTAGCACTTACTACTTGATATTGATGAGCACCCAATACAGCGGTACCAGCAAGACCGTATGCAACTGTTGGCGCATTTGCACCGTTACCTACTTTTTGTATAACTGCTTGTATTTTGTAAGCGTATCGTCTATTAGATGATGTTGATACACCGTAACCAAATAAACTTTGAGAAGAAGTATTAGCACCAAGAACAAAGTTAGTATTAGCTATGTAATGTTGTTGTGCAGGAACAACACCACGTTCTGCATCATTAGGTGTGAAGTAATATGTATTACCGTCATACTCATGTGAACCTGTTTGTGCGGTGATTGCAATATTTCCAGGTTGATATTTTAATGGTACAACACTAGAATTACCAGAAGATAATATAACTGTATTAGCAAATGTTGTGTTAGCTGCAGAGAACGTAGCAGCAGTAACTCTAGTATTTGTTCCTACTATAGCCGCTGTAACATTAATTAAAGAACCTTTTGCTGTATCTGAATAATTATCAATTGTAACAAAGTCGATAGCTGCGCCGCCAGATATAGTATATCCTGTAGTACCATATCCGTTACCTACAATTCTGAATAATAAATCACCAGACTGTGGTGATGTTGGTGATGCAGCTGTACCTCTTGCGGTACGACCTGCTATTAGACCGTATGCACCTGTTCCGTAAGAATCAATAAGTGTTCTTGATGGTAATCCATCTTTACCAATAATTTGTAACATTGTACCGTTAGCGGTTGTTTGTTGTGCTGCAAATCCTGCAGATCCATCAATACGAACAGCCGATACATTAGATGAGAATGTTGAGTTATTAACAACTAATGCGCCTTGATTGTTTGCATTATTTGAAGTTAAATATATTGTAGAACCGTAAATAATAGAGTTTGTGGTATTACAAATTAAATTACCTGTCAATAATAGATTAGGTGATATAATTGTTCCATTTGCTTGAATAGCAACATTACCTACAGTAACGGTAGCTGCATTTTGTAAATATAGTGTGTTATTAGCAACATAAATGACTGCATCATTTCCTGTGATTTGGTCTAACATATGTAAAGTGTTAGCACCTAACCATAAAGAACCCCATCTATTGTTTGCAGAACCTAGTGCCCATGTATTCGATGCTGTTGGTAAAACATTACCTGTGATGTATGTGAGAGTAATGTTATTTGTGGTGATATTACTTGAGTTTGTATTACCTGCAACAATTAATGTATTGTTACTTGATATAAACTGTAAACTAGATGTATTTGATAAATTACCTGATGCGTTAGAATAGATAACTGCATTTGCTAAACGACCAGATAATGGTGAAGTTGCTTGTTGTGAACCATCAGCAAAAGTAATATATGAACCTGTATTCATCACTAAAGAATTAGCGGTCATGACAGCCACAATATTATTTGATAATTGACCACCAACAGCAAATACTAGATTAGCACCAGAAACTGCTGTACCTATAACTAAATTACCATAATTGTTAGGACCAGGACCTTGAACAATTACATAACCATCATAAGCATATTGTGATGATTGTCCAAATAATGCAGAATTCCATTTTGAATTGTTAATACCTACATCAATATATGAATTTGAGTTTGTTCCGTCATCTGTAGTAAGAACTAAATCTGAGGCACCATTTGGGCTAAAGTTTTGTAAATTAACTTGAATAAAATTAGCATCATTACCTGAAAATTGTCCAACTGTATTTGAAAGTAAAAGTATATTATTACCAACAACTAAAGGATTGTTTGAGTAGAGGCCATTAGCAAGAGTTGTGCCAGTAAGCTGATAAGTTGTCGCCGTTAAAACATCAACGCCTACCAATAACAGGTTTGCGGTATTTGCTTCCAATATATTTAATACTGGTAATTGTGATATTTTTACTGATGTCGTTGCCATGTTTTACCCTAATTTATTAAAATAAAGCTTTCTGATTCTGTTGTTATTCCTTGACCTATTTCAGTAGTCAAGTATGTTGTATATTGTGTTCCTAATGGACCGTATATTTCAAAAGCATTAGAATTTGCTGATATCCACGGTCTGTATACAGATATCAAACTTGTGTCAGGTGTTTCTCCATCTGGATTATTTGTTAAGTTTCCGTTAAGATATACTAAATTATTAGCATAATCAACATACGTTACTTTTAAATCTTGTGATACTGCTGTATTAGAACCTATTCTAACTGTATCACCAGCATATATTAAAACATCTAGTGCTATACCTAAGCCGTTATATATTGGATAATATTCATAAGCCCAGCGAGTATCGATTACCCAATATGCTTCAGTTGTTGATGTTATATTTATCGCATTTGTTCCTGCTGTTCCAGTTGCATAAGCAATATTTCCCCATGCGGTAAATACTGAATCTTTAATAATGATAGAAGAATTGCCTGGATCTAATAGTAAATCTTCAAGAATAGATTTATAATATGTATTTGATGTTGTATTTGAAGTAGTATTAGATGTTAAAATAATGGTTACATCATCTTGAACAGATTTAATAAAACCTAGATTTACATTATTTGCAGTAGTCAATGTTGTATATGGAAGCATTTGATTAGTGAATGCTGTTCCGGTACCAATAACTGTATTACTTCCAGTATTGGCTGTAATTCTTCCTTGAGCTATACCATCCACTTCTGTAAATAAATCTTCACTTGGTGCTGTTTCATTTAACAAGTCTTCTACAGAATCAGGTGATACTGATACCACTAATGAAGATACATTGAGACCTTGAGGTGTAACTAAACTAACAATATCATTTGCAAAGATAAAACTACCTAAATTTGCACCATATAAATTATTGAATGAGATTACATTAGATGCTGGATTATCAAAAGAACCTGAAATGGTTGCAGAAGAACTTAATAAACTTGTGTAGTGATACAATGTTGTACCAGTAGCAACTTCATCTGATGTGCTAAGATTAAATGATGTATTAGAAGACACATTATACCTACCCAAAACTTGAGTTCCTGTAGGATGTAATAAACCTAATAAAGTATTTCTATACTTAGCAATTTCTTTATCGACAGTTAATTCGTAAGTATATGTGTTAAATTTAAGACTTTGTGTTACTTGTGATCCGCTAGAAAAACCAATATCACTAATATAATGTCCTAGGTCATTATTTGCAGCTGGACTAAATTTTGCTTTTGCTAAAGCATTACCGTCACCATATGTAATTAAACCATTTACTGTGTCATATCGAGAATCATTTAAGATAAAACCAGAAGTCGTATCGTATAAATTTTGTATTTGACTTGCTAATGCGGACATCTGTAAAGTATTACTTTGTGAAGAGTTAGCTGAACTAGGATAATTTAAGAATAAATTAGCAGTCGGTTTTGTTGTATAGTCATAAACACGAAGTCTATAAACATCAGTATAGATAGCATTTGCTCGTAGTGTTCCAACATATACTAATGTGTCTACATTAGCAGAATAATTATTGGTATTTTGAGTTACTTTAAAAGCATAATCAGCATATGCTGTTCCTGCATTTAAATTGTAATAATCATCAGAAGGAAGAGTATAATAATTGGAAGCGGATTGATACGTGCTTGTAACAAATATATCTTGAACTTTTAGTGATACTGGAGGTGTATCAATATAACTAGAACCATGACCTTCAACATTGAATGATATTATACGACCAGCGGTACCTGAAGACAATGCTAAAGATGCTCCTTGTCCTAAAATACCAGGTATTGATAATGATGCACCTGATCCTGAAGATGTATTAATTTGAACAGTTGGTAAATTAGTAGGCAAGTAACCCAATCCACCTAAAGGATATTGGTCAGGATTATTATTTGATGGATATGTGTAGTAAGCAGATACAATTGAACCGGCAGAGTTTACACTTATATTAGCATAAGCACCATAACCAGTTCCTCCAACAATTAAAACAGTATTACTATTACCATAATTTGATCCACCATTAAGAATTTGAATTGGCGCAAGAATTCCTAAATTGGATATATTTCCATCATATGTCGTATTTGCTAATGTATTGGTTGCATCTGTTACATATAATGATTGAGCAGCAACTGGTGGAATTGGATTTGGTAATAATGCTGTAGAGCTGGTTAATGAAGCAGTTAATAACGGATATGTGTTATATGTTAAGAATGTGAAAGCATTAGCTAAAGATGTTGATCCATTAGAAATAGCAACATTAGCAAAACCCCAATTTATTCCTGTATTTACAGTATATGTTTTATTGGTAAGACTTGTGACTGTAATTCCTAATTTAGCATTTGTATTAGATGCTAAAGTGTATATTGAATTATTAGAAATAAATGATACTAATTCAGGATTTAATGTATTTACAGAACCTACTGTTGCTACTAATTGTGAATTTGGAATAGATAAAGTTGAATAGAAATTATTTGAAGTATTTCCATCTGTAAATCCATAACCTCCATTAGGAACATTTATATTTGTAGCAGAACCGGGTGTTACAGTTGAAACATAGGCTCTAGCAGGATAGTAATAACCTCCTAATTCAGCAAGTGGAGGTATATTAACACCAATTTCATTAAGAAATACAACAGGATCGCCTTTATATCCAGTTGTCGTATTTGCACCAACATAATATAGTCCTTGATATCCTTGTCTAGAATCTATTGTAATTGAATCTATTCGCCCAATAAGTCTAGCGTGTAGATGACCATCACTTGCTGCAGGTGATCCAGTATTAGGATCAATTAAATTAAGTGCTGTTGGAAAATATGCAGGAACATTATTTGCATATAATACTGTTATATTTTCTCCAGATATAAAGTTTCTTTCAATGTTTGATATGTATAGTTTGAGATATTCTATTGGTTTTTGTGCCGGAATGTCAAAAAAGGTATTTGCAGTTTTTCCATTGACAATAGGATATTGCGGTTCACAAATTTCAATTATTGCTGAAGCTAATGATGTTTCACCAAATACTTTTAAGTTATTTGTATTTAACCAATTATCATCATATCCTCCAACATACGCTGTATTAGATGTAAGTGGTGGAAGTATTTGTAAATATGTTGGAACATACCATTCACCAGACGATGCTTTAATTACAAGGTCTTGTGTATCAAATAAATCTATATCTGAATTATAGAGAACTCTAAAAAGAAATTTATAGGCTGCAGGTGTACCTTTTGAAAGATACATCTGTTTAGCAAGTTTAATTACATTTGCTTGATTTGTGGCTGTCCATTCTGATGGCGGGGGAAAGTAAGGTAAAAATTCATTCTGAAAGTATTGAATAAATTCAGCCGTAGTTTTGTCTACATCTTTATAATTTAAAAGATTTTTTGATGCATCAATAGCATTACCAGTTTGTTCCATCCATTCATAGTATGCTTGAACGAATAATACAAAATTGGCGTAAGCAGGATCGTCCCGTATGTAAGCGGGTAACTGATACGGAACCAGTAATGAAGTTTTTTGATTATTAGGTATCATTAATTATTATTTGTTTTAGCTATAACATTAACCACAACAGCATTAGTATCTAGTGGGTCAATTGTAATTATTTTATTATATGTTGATGAAATAATATCTGTTGTTGGTGTTGCTTGTATTGTTAATTCAGCAAAATTATTATTGATACTATAAGGTTGAAAGTTAATTAATGTCACTATTCCATTAACATAGTCAATTGTTCCAATATTAGGATTAAGAATATTCTTAACACCATTAGCATCAAAGTAATACAGTCTTAATGTACCGTATTGTCCTTGTAAAATAGCAGTAGCTGCGGCTCCTTGACCTGTGCCATCATTAGGAGTAGGAGTTATTGTAACAACAGCACTTGTATAATTATTACCAGCATTGGTAAGTGTTATATTAGAAATTTGACCTGTAGTGCTAAGAGTCGCTAAAGCGGTAGCACCTGTTCCGTCACCAGAAATGGTTACTGTTGGTGTCACAGAATAATTAAATCCAGGATTTATAAGTGATATTGATGATAAACCGTAATTAGCGGTCGGCACTTCTTCAATAAACACATTATCAACTATGTTTGTTGGATCAAGAGGATCAACATATCTCATACCAGGATAGCTTGTAGTAGCTGTGTTGAATATACCTTTTTGTAAAGGTGTGCTAAAATAAACTGTGTAATTAGATACAGACGTTAATGAAGGTATAATTCTTTTTTGTAAGAATAGTTTATATTGACTTGTAAGAATTGAAGGATCATAATTTTGAATAGTTGTCAATAAATCATAAGCATTAAATGTAGAATTGAATGTGTTTAATGTATTAACACCAAATTGCTCTATAGCGGCAACAACACCTGATTGTATTTGTGCTGATGTTTTATTTGTTTGTGTTGGATCATAATATACATCTACATTAAGTTTTAGATATGTATAGTCTGGATCAACAATAGTAGGTTGAATAGTTACAACCGAAATAGGTTTAATGATATCTCTTAATATAGCATTTTTTTGTGATGTTGTAAAATTAAATGAGCCTTTTGGTTTTAATGAAATAAAGACTTGACCAAATACTGGAGAATCATATTCTTCTCCGCCCCAAACATTCACTGCATCAAATGAATAACCAAATGTATTTTGTTGAATAGCGGTAATATAATCATTTTTAGTTACAGCACGATTTTGTGCAGCATAAGCTTTAGGTGCTTGAAATTTAATTGATTGAATGGACTCTACATCAGCGCCGTTTGTTGCTGGTGTAAGTGGAAAGATTGTAGTTGTTCCGTATCCAGAGATTGTATCTAATAGTGTGAAACTATTTGCTCCAGCAGCTGCTGTACCGTTTGTTGATAGATATGTTATATTAACAATATTACCTGTTGATAATGTAGCGCCTAAAACACCATCACCAAAATAGATTTGATAATTTCCTGTTGGCCCTTGTTGTAAGAAATATACAAGACTTGAACCGTTAAGCTCTAATGAGTTTGATGAAAGGTTATAAATTTGAGCGTAAGTGTTTGATGAAGATTGTTGTACCGTTACTTGTAATGTTGTCGTGTCAATATTAGGATCAGCAATCTCAAATGTTAATGTAGGATTACCTACAGTATCAACTGGATATGAAAAAGAACTGTGTGTTGCTTGCTTCAATTCAATAAGTGGAAAAGATGCTGTGTTGTAAGTATCCACATTAACTGTATATTCTTCAGGTGTTAAGAAAGTATAATTAACGCCATCGATTGCATTTGATAAAAATCTTGTATATTGTGGTATTGTCAATGAAGATGCCATAACATTAAGCACATTCATCGCAATAGTAGCAGTAGGTGCAATAGCAGATAGTGGTGTATAGTTTAATACTTTAGCTTGAGAAACTACTGATGACCTTTGAATAGCAGTATCTAAAAATGTTTCATTACCAACCATATTCAAATAGAAAGCATTGTATTGTGTATTGTATGCTAAAACATCAAGTAATGTAGATAATGCTGAACCTGTATAGTCATAGTCTTTTAATACATTTTGACTTTGTAAATAGGTTATAAAATTCTTCTTGATATCATTAAAATCAAGTGTCGTAAATTGAATATTGGTGTTCGCTGCCATTATCGGTTTCTCGTTAGTAATAAGGTGACATTAGTCGGTTGAGTATTATTTCCTATAAAAAATGTAAGTGTAACATTATAAGTGTTTTGGTCTGGTGATGCAGAAACATAAACACTTTCTACTAAGGCTCTAGGTTCATAGTTTGCTATTACATTTTTAATTTCTTCTTCTAAAGCATTTGCAGTTGCAGTAGATGCATTTTCAAACAACAAACCTGTCAAATTTGAACCTACATCAGGTTGAAACGGTCTTTCATAAAAATTAGTTAGTAGTAGACCTCGAACCGAACGAATAACAGCCTGGTCATCATAACTTAATACAATATCGCCTTTACCTGGATGTTTCGCAAAGGTTAAATCTATATCAGAATATATTTTTTGTAAAGTTGCCATCTGTTATTTATTACACCTATTCTGATGTTTTTGTTAATTTATGCCTATACTTCCACCGGTTATATCGCCACTAACAATCATATTACCTGTTTGTTCGTAATTACCAGTTAGGTTATAATTACCAGTAACAGAAATACCATTACCATCAACAATAACATTTGAACCTTGGCCAGTTAAGTTCCAACTTTGTGCTGTTCCATTGACCTTACCGCTCACATTAATGTTCCAATCTCCACCAACTTCGGTATTCAATGCACCATCAACCTTAATGTTAGCGTTTCCATTTACAGTAATATTACACACGCCTTTAATATTTACATAGTTATCACCAGCAGTAATTTCATAATTGTCTTTAACAACTTTGGTAACTTTAGAACCATCTGGTCTCATTTCAACATATGTACCAGTCTTATGAGCAACATGGACTCTTTCAGATTTTGGTGTATCGTCAAATTCTAATACATGACCAGATTCGGTTTCTTTGACATCATTATATGGTGGTTTGGCATTATAAGAAGGTGTTGGTTGTGACCATGTGCCTCCACCTGCAGTAGATACACCTTTGGTTAATGCGGCGGTCTCTATTCCAATGACTGTTGATGATGTATTCTCGTTACGATATAACCTACTTGTTGTTGGTTCGCCTAAGCGATTAGGATACAATGTTGCCGAAGCACCAAGATAAGATGGTGATGATGCTAATTCAGCAGATGTTCGTTGGTCAAAGAAACCTGTTCCAGGTGTTGGAGTTACATTTGGTATTCCAGGTATTACACCAAAGTAACCTGGAAACTGTCCAGACGGACCGTCAAAGAATAACCCAATAACATACTCACCTTCGTGTGGTGTTTTGTTAGTGTTAGATGTATTGACAGGAAGAATTGGATGAGCCCATGGTAAATCTGCTGACGGTATTAATTGCAGTTTATCTGTGTGCCAACCAAATATACGAACTTGACAACGACCAAGGTTTAATGGGTCTTTTCTGCTTTCAACTACACCCATCCACCATACAAGTCCATCTGCACCTAAAAAATTATTCTTTGTTATCATAATTTACCTGCTACAGTATTTTTCCAAATTGTTGAATTTGTATCTGGTGTGACGTATTCATTTGGAACACTTTCTTTTACAATTTCAATAATCATTTTATAACCATCAACCTTAAATGTATGTTTAAGTGCTGATATGAGATACTTGCCTGAGTAATACTTATCAAGTTCCTTTCCTTGAGTAGCAGGATCCATAGAAACTAAATTGAAGTTGATAACACTACCAACAGTAATAGACGGGTCTCCGTCCATAAACAATTTAACTTTATTATAGTTTGTTAAAGATAATTGTGATGTTCTTGTTGGAACATATTTTTCTAAAAAGATATCGTGTGAATAAGCATCAGGTTTAGAACCAATATATGGAATATCTTTTTGATTTTTATTTGTTGTTGCCATTTTAAGAACGGCTTGTGGTGTTTCATATACCTTATCACCAAATCTATTAGTTACTCCGTTAGTGATTGAATATTTGTTTAATTGTGTTGAGTTATTAAAGTAAGTATCGTAATTAAAATCTACAATGTTCCATCTCAATAATAGAGGATCGATTGTGATTAGTCTATTCGCAAATACACCTGTGTTAATAGCATTAAGAGTATCAAAAGCATCAACAATTTGATATGAATTAACACCATAGAATTTTTGGTCTTGTGTTCCAGTTTTGTTATCTATATTTTTAGGTGCATAAGTGTATGTTCGTAAAGGGTCTTGCATGAATAGTGTTTGTAGTGAAAAGAAATGAAAACCTTGTGAGTCTTCAAATAACAACATATCTGAACCATAACTACCTGGTGTTGCTGATTGAGCATATGTTGATACCCAATTAATAGCTTCAAGTGGTTTAAAGTTTGGAACAATAAAACTATAAACACCTTGCGTTTCTTCTATATCTACTACTTTATTATTTGGATCAACTTTAAGAAAGTTTGTTAATATATCAGTAATAATATCTGATATTTTTTTATCTTTATAAGATTTACTTACTTTGTATTGTTCAGAAAGAACTAACTCATCAGAACAAAAATTGATAACATAACCTTCTGTTGTTGAATTGCCTACGAGTTGTCTTGAAGATATTTTGTGAACACGGAATATTAAATCATTTATAAAATCATCTTCCGAAGCTTTAGTGAATGATATACGAATATATTCATTACCAATCATATGCAACTTTTCAATAAGACCTTGTGCATCTGAAATCTGTAAATAACCAGAAACACAATTACTAAAGATGTCTTCAAAGTAAGTTAATTCAACAAGTGAATTTTTTAAATCAAATGAACCGCCTGATGTTAATAATACAAGTGTTTTTAGATTATAGTCCTGAGCATACGTTACTCCAGGAGTTACAAGATTTGGATTTGCCATATTAACGACTCATCAATGATTTAAATTGTTTCTCAAAATCTCCAACAAAGGCAGAGTTTATAAGATTAATTGTTCTATTAGATTCATTTTGTTCCACTTCCCAATCATATATGTAAACAACTTGTGTTGATACGGTATATGTTGCTGTATCAGTAACATTTCCATTTGTGTCATAGAATTGAACTGTTTCACTACCTTGAACTGTAGAGTTATACGTTGCTAAATCAATCACATAATTATTAGATGTTGTGGTTTGAGATGCTGTGTCATATGTTACAACTGTTTTTCTATATTCGTATACTGTTGATTGAGTGTATGCCAAAGGTGTCACATTAGCCGTATTGGCTGCAGCCGCATATTTGTCATTGATGTAATCTGTAAATTCATTATAGGTTAATGGCCATTGCCATTGTGGGTCTATAATTTGATTAGCAAACAATACTAACCAATATCTGTATGGATCATTATAATATTTGTTAGCAATAATTTCTGGTGTATCACCATCTTTGATGTCATACTGATAAAATATAGCAGGATTATTAAGTAAACTTTGAACAATACTTGAACGTGCTAAAAGATTAACTGCAGCTATGTTTTTACCATAAGGGTCTTTAGTTACAATTAATGGTAATGTTCTAAAGTAATGCATTATCTAACATCCTTATTATAAATGTCACGGTGCATAATATTCATTTCTTTGAATTGTAATGTTAATCGTGTTTGAACAGGAAAACCATCTTGATAAGCAGCAAAACCATTTGGTGCATAATCTACAGTAATATTAGTTAATACAGAATCACCAACTTTATATAAGTTTAAATTTTCTGAAGCAGAATCACTTGATAAACTTGGACCTTTAGAACCACCAGATACGGTTGTTCCTGGATTTTGCATGATTGATGATACAATAGATGAAGCTGAACCGTCAAGATTAATAAATTTAAAACTTAAATTAAAGATTGAAGGCATAACAAAGTATTGACCTTCACCAGCCGCAGCTGCACCTGAAATTTGTGGTAATGAAGCGTATGTGAATGTGTCAATAATTGATTTGACCATATCTGCTTCTATTGTTGATTTAGGTGTAAATATAAACTCTAATTGGTATTCACGAAGATTGATACCTTTATACAACAATTGTAATTGTGGATTGACTGCGTAACCTGTAGCTTTTAATAAGATATCACCGCCTTGTTTTGATCCTGTCACAGCATTAAAAGCTGCACCACCGGCAGTTTCTACAAGGCCTGGAACTAAATTCTTACCACCTTTATACATATCGTAACCACCTTCAGCTGCACGACCTACTGTTCCTAATTCAGTAGTTAATTCAAAAGACTCGTAGTTTGATGAATAAGACATATTCAATGTGTCTGGCATGTATAATGTGATTGTTGCTACAATACCTGTTTTAGGCACATCTAGAGCTGCAACAACACCTTTTTTCTCAATTAGACCTTTAGGATTAAC
>Ga0208250_1000162_pt1 | contig 22757 bp, 23 predicted proteins | sample CryBogCBE18Aug09_FD_184557 | JGI IMG/M metagenome (GOLD analysis project Ga0208250, IMG submission 184557) | Freshwater microbial communities from Crystal Bog, Wisconsin, USA - CBE18Aug09 (SPAdes) (version 2) | ecosystem: Environmental > Aquatic > Freshwater > Lake | place: Crystal Bog... | reverse complement strand
CTTTCAGTGGGATGTGTCTCCGTGTTGCGCATGCGGTTATGGCAGAGGATGGGGCTCATTGGATTGCTCGCACTGCTGATGCTATGCATGCCGGTGTTTGGATGCCTGCTGGTCGAATTCTTGCTGGCGCGGGTACTCCTAAGAGGGTTACGCTTCTGAACTGCTTTGTCAATTCCGTCATTGAAGACGATATGGAGTCGATCACTCATGGCCTCTCGAACATTATGCTTACAATGCAGCAAGGGGGAGGAATTGGAACCGATTTCAGCCTTCTCCGACCCCCAGGTGCGATCCTCCGTCGCACAGGCTCTACAGCAAGCGGTCCAGGTCCTTTCATCGATACCTGGGATTCAGCATGTACAACTATACGTTCGTCTGGAGACCGACGAGGCGCAATGATGGGGACGCTGCATTGCAGCCATCCCTATCTGCCTGAGTTCGTAAAGGCCAAGCATGAAAAAGGTCGTTGGACTAACTTTAACGTGTCTGTGCTTGTGTCTGATGCCTTCATGGCTTGTGTGGAAGATGACGAAGATTGGTATCTTCACCATTCTTGCCCTCCTGGCTTTGAAAGATCGCGGGATCTTGAGGCTCTAGACTTTGAGGACGATGACGGCAAGACGCAGTATGTGTATTCCGTCCACAAGGCAAGGGATCTGTGGGATGCGATCATACGTTCTACTTACGATTATGCGGAGCCTGGGGTCATCTTCATCGACAGGGTCAATGCTGGAAACCCGTTGCATTACGCTGAGTCCATCTCATGTACTAATCCTTGTGGGGAACAACCCTTGCCACCGCACGGATGTTGTGATCTAGGTGCAGTAGTGGTCTCTCGTTGTGTGCAGCGTCCTTTTGATTCTACGGCTTCTATGAACTGGGAGATGCTGGATGCTGCTGTTGAGCTTGGGGTGCGGTTTCTGGATAATGTCATTAACGTCACTAATTATCCACTACCTCAACAAAAAGAGGAAGAGTTCAACAAGCGCCGTATTGGAATCGGAATTTCGGGCCTCGCTGATTGTATGCATATGCTTGGGCTCCGATATGGTTCTCCAGCCTCCTGCAGTCTGGCCGAGGACATTATGCGTCGTGTGGCCAATGTGGCTTACAGGACCAGCGCTATGCTTGCCGCCGAGAAGGGAGTATTTCCTCTGTACTCTGATACTGACCATTATAATGGTGAGTTCTTCAAGCGCCTTGATCCTGAAGTCCAAGCCCTGGTTGAGAGCCATGGTCTTCGTAACGGTGTTCTCCTTACTATTGCACCTACTGGCACCACCAGCATCGCTTACGGTAATGTGAGCAGCGGCCTTGAACCTGTGTTCGCACACTCTATGCGACGTAAGGTGAGGCAAGGTGACAATACCTTCAAGGAGTATGACGAGATCGCCTATGGTGCTCGGCTCTGGCTGAAGCGCAATGGATATGATGACAGCGATGCATCCAACCTCATCTACCTGCCGAAGCATATGAATGTGTGTGCAGATGTTCGTATCCATGAGCATGTGCGTATTCAAGAGGTGTGTCAGAAGTGGGTTGATGCCAGCATCTCGAAGACCATCAATGTTCCGGAGGATATCGACTATGAGGACTTCAAGGATGTATATCGACTTGCTTTCGACTCCGGTCTCAAGGGGTGTACCACCTATCGCCCGTCTGAGGTTAGAGGCTCGATCCTTAGCACTGGTGGAGAACAGTCCAAGGCTACTCAAGAGCAGGTGGTCGCAGAAGCAGCCATGGGAGCTTCTTATGCTGTTGCTCGCATTGAAAGGCCTGAGCTCATTCAAGCATCAACGGCCAAGATATCCTGGCCAGGTCTCTCCAGTTCGATCTACCTCACTATTGGTTACATTGACGGTAAACCGTATGAAGTCTTCCTGAACTCTAAAGACCAGAAGGCACTCGAATGGACAATGGCTCTGACGATCCTGATGTCTCTGGCCCTGCGAATGGGGGTCCCTCTAGAGATCCTGAGCTCAGAGTTCCAGCAAGTTCACGCACTGGAAGGTGGATGGGCAGACGCTGGAGATGGGACAGGAAAGCAGAAGTATTGGCCTTCCCTGATTTCGTTCCTAGGCCACAAGATGCGCCAGATGCAAGAACCGACGAGTGGTTCCGCCAGCATTATTACACTAGCCGGGAGTCCTGATGAGCCTGGACAACCTCAAGGTGTGTCTGGGTCACAGGGTGCGTCTGAACAAAGTCAGGCCAAAGGGAAGCAATGCAAAGCCTGTCATCAATACACAGTCCAAAAAATTGCAGGCTGTGACACTTGCACCAACTGTGGAGATTCCAAATGCCAATGACTGAAGAAACCCTCCATGAAGCCCTTCGGAGCTTCTCTTCCAACAAAGAGCCTAGTGTTGCAGGTGTTAATGTTGCTGTTGTTGGACCTAAGGGTGCAGGTAAAGATACTCTGGGTAACATCCTGCAAAAGTATGCCAAGTTCGAACACCTTAACTTTGCTGACTTGTTGAAGGAAGTCTGCTTCCAGAAATATGGTCTTACTTACGAAGAGTGTTACGAACCTGCCTTAAAGGAAAAGGTTCTCACTCGTTGGCCTCATGTGACACCTAGGCAGATCATGCAGGACGAAGCTGAGAGCAGTAGGAAGCTCTACCCAGATATTTGGGTCAAAGCTTGGGAAGATAAGATCAGCTGGAGTGTGGACTCTGACCAAAACCTCCTTGTGACTGATCTCCGTTATCCTAATGAACTTGAAACCTTCCGTAAGCTGCAGAACAACGTGGTCATCTATGTGATGAATCCTGCAGTAGAAGAAGAACGTCGCCAAGGTATTGCAAGACTTGATCCGCGTTGGATGCATGAATCTGAAAGCCATGCGCCTATGCTCAGGAACTTTGCCAACCTCCTAGTAGTGAACAAAGACCTTACACAAACGAGCCTTGAAAGCAGCCTCGCCTATTCCCTCCACATCCTGTAGAAGAAGAGCCCCACATGAGCACAAATCCTAACACCAGGTTTGTAGAGGACCTGAACGTAATCAAATCAGATAAGCAACTTGGCCTTAAGATCCATGACTACCTTGTGGAGCTTGGACTTGAGAACCCTATGATCGATGCACCTCCTTTATCTAGGCAAGCTCATGAGGCTCTGGTTGAAGGGTTTACAAATGCCTTTGCTTATATGAGCATTGACACACTTGATCCCTCCATGAAAGATACTCCGCGTCGATATGCGGACATGTTCATCGGCGAGCTTACGAAGGGACTGAACTATGACTTCTTCCCTAAGTGTACTGCTACTCCAGCCATTGACGACCAGATGGTCATTGTCAAAGACTGTCGCGTCACCTCCCTCTGTGAACACCACCTACAGACTATTGATGGTGTAGCACACATCGCCTACATCCCTAAGAACTCACTTCTTGGCCTCAGCAAGTTCGCCCGCTTGGTGGAGTTCTTCAGTCGGCGTCCGCAAGTCCAAGAAAGGCTGACGGCACAGATCTATCACACGCTGACTTGGGTTCTTGGAACTGATGATGTGGCAGTCGTGGTAGATGCTACGCACTATTGTATGAAGGCACGTGGTGCTATGCAAGGTGCTGCTACAACCCAGACCAATAAGATGGGTGGTCGTTTCCTTACTCAACCTGCAGCTCGGGAGGAATTTTTCAATGGCATCGCCCGCTAACCCTGACTTCTATAAGATCACCTGGCGTGATGTGGAATCCAACGTCAATGCCATCCAACAGAAGTTGGACCAAATGCGTTGGTATCCTGAGTTTGTAATCGGTGTGGCACGTGGTGGTCTTCTGCCTGCGACGATGCTCTCTCACCGTCTGAAGGTTCCGGTCTCTATTATCTCTATGGCTACGTATGATGCAGACGAGACCAAGAAGACCAATATGGCAGGAGCAGAAGGTATCCTCTATAACCCAATTGATGGGTCCAAGATGATGTGGGATGAGATCTCCTGCATCAACCTTGATACTGCCCTGCTTGTAGACGATATCTGTGACACGGGTGAAACTCTAGAAGCCATCTCTAAGCACCTGCCTCTGGTAAGGATTGCCACTCTCTTCCAGAAGATTGATCCCAATGCTAGGGTACCCTTCTCAGTGCCCAACTGGATCCATAGAGGCCAAGTTGTTCCACACTATAAATGGGCAGTGTTTCCTTGGGAATAGTTAGGCGCACGCAAATCTATGGGTGCCGTAGCTTTGATGAGGACGCGAGAGTTTATTCCTTGAGGTTGAATGGCCTTCTCAACCTCCCAAGCCCAAACTAACTAACCTGCAACAGAAAAGGAGCTCCAGAGGCCATGGAGCTCCTTAACCTGTCAGTGGCCTACCGAGTCGAACCCAGTTAGCCAAACACCTAATAACAACCGCCGGCTCGTTCAACGGTTTAAATTACTTTGGTGCTTTCCAACAGCCCTGTTTGACGCCATATTCATCGTGCGCCAAAATTGATCTCTCCGTTTCTGCGGACAGCACATCCGTTTGTGACACTAGGATAGGTTTCCAACCAGCGCACTTGAGGTTAACCCCTCGGCTGTCAGTCACGACTCCACTTACTGCGCAGCTCGACATCGAGAGCAGAACCACGCACAGGATCACTAACACCGCCAGGTACGCCAAGGCCCCCAGGACCGTTGCTTCCCTGAGAGGGCTTCTCCACTGGCGATGGAATACTTGATAAAGAGTCGACATGCTGATCTACCTCTGCTCTAGCCCCATAAGCCTTAAGGGCTGTGGTTAATCCGAGTTGTTGGTCTGTCTTAGCCTGTTGTTGCTTGGCAGTATGTGCTACTACAAAGTAGCCCACCAAAGCCATAAGGCCCGAAAATATTGGTCCAATTGAATGCATCAGACCTGTAAAGAAGTCATGTACGTGTTGCATGTTGCCTACCTCTACCTCAGCTTAATATTCTTGACGCCCTTTTGCTTCTTCCAGTCAGCAAACTTAGTCCAGATGATGTAAACAGCCAACACCACTAAGGCCACAGATTCAAAGCCAATGATCCATTGTGCCTTGTGTAACGCATCAGATGCTTGGACTACATTATGCTGGACAACAGCAGTTGCTGCAGCAGGGTGATTAGTGTCAGTCAGCTTCTGAGCAAGCTTAGTGCCTTCCTCAACCTTGGAGGCAACATCTGCCACATCGGAGAGAGGCATTACACCTCCTACTCCCATACCACCAGCCACAACGGCTCCAGCGATTCTCTTGGACTGTGAGGGTGAAGTGACTGCCAAACGTTCAGAGGCGAGGGCAGTAAGGGTCTGAGGTCCACAGATTCCATCAGGAGTAATGCCAGCCTTACGTTGAAAGTCACGAAGGACTTCAGCATCCTCCTCACCAAAGACACCATCAACAGTGACACCACCTTTAGGGTTATAGAGGATGAGGAGTTGCTCAACCTTCACCACCTGCGGGCCCGTTGAACCAATCCGTACGACGGAGCTCTTGGCCTGTTCATAGAACTTGGCAAGGTCAGTGTCATAGTTGTTCTTGCGGTAGTTAGGACCATTATACTTGAAGGCAATAGTAGCCCAGTCTTTGGTCTTGAGTGCAGGAATGAAACCTCTGACGGTAAGGTAATTGCAGAAGGCATTCAGCTGTGCAGGCTCTCCAGCAACAAAGGCTTTGACCATCTCATAGACGTCAGTATAACCTGCCTCACGATAGTTGTAGCCCATGCACTGCCAAAAACCCCAAGAGCAGGACTGCAGTGCCATCTTCTCATTAAGAGCCATGGCAGCATACAGCTTGTCATACTGATGAAAGCCACCAGGTCCATAATGAATATGTGCGCTGTCTTTAACAGATAGTTCAGGATGATCATCGTCAAACTCACCACCTGTCAGGTGATGGAAGACCAAGGGTTCAAAGAGGATGCTAGGACGACCATCAGGCAGGAAAGCCTGGTCATGCGTCTCTTTGTACATCAGAGCCTGCAGAACCTCTACCTCTACACCAAGACGGTTGGCCGCCTGATAAAGGGCATCTGCAGTCATCTTAATTGCCGGTCCATAAAAGTCGGTAGGCTGCATAATGCCCTCCTAGGGTTAATAGTTAACCTAACGGTTGTGCAGGTGAGGACCAAGTGAAAGCTTCAGTCCCGAATGTTCAAGTGCGTTCTGCAAGATTGACAGTTGTGCACGTATGTCAGCAATCTCGGCATCTTTGTCAGCACGAGCATTTGCATCGCGAAGTCGTGCCTCATGGCAAGCACCACATTCCTGTTTGCAAGCCTCAAGCAGTTGCCAAGGACCAAAGTTCTTCCAGAAGAAAGAGAGGCATACACCTCCAAGGAACACTCCTGCAAAGGCAGCAAGTGCTATAGGGCCTGCATACAATGCTACCTTAGTAGGGTCCATGACACACTCAACCTTCGTGGGGCGCTTGCTGCAGAGGAATGTAGATCGTAGTGAAGTCGGGATCAACACCAGGGGCATCAGACAAGGTAGCCAGTGAAGTCCCAGAGGCAACCTGTTCACACACTACGCCAACGTTTGCAGCTCGTTGTGTTTTACCATGCCAAGAATAATAGGTCAGGTAATAGCCAAGTTGCTTTGTGGCAGTGGCAACTGCGGCCAGATCAGTTGCATTGGTAGCTAATACAGTATCTTCATGCATTGCAGTATAGAACACCTCAAAGGCTTGTGCAATAGTATCTACTACCGAAGGGCACTGAATAGCAGCCACCAGCTTTAGTTGGAAGGGTGCTGCAACCTTAGGTAAAGCCGTAAGGATAGTAGGCACTGCTTTTGAGATGTCGGAAGAAGTTTCAATAGTCATGTTACGAGCTCCTGTGATAAGTTTGCCAAAGTCAGTAGTTGGAAACGTCTATTGCTAAGAAGTAAGGTGATCCATTGTCCGTATTAGTCTGTGCCGTAGCAGTGATATAGCTCTCGTAGATCTGTTGTAGTGTAGTTATGACATTGCCTGAGATCTGTGCAGAACTGTAGGTACTAAGATTGGAATAGTTGCTAGGTCCAATATAAGTGGAGGTAAAAGCTCTCTCCATACTACAAGTGCAGACTGCATATGTTGGTCCTGAGGCTAACGTCGTTGTAGTATATGAACCAATGCCTCCTGCTACTCTAAGAATCTTAGCCGACGAATGGTAGACTTGAGCACCTGAAGAATTAAAGACCTGCAACCCAAAGTGGTCTGTTGGATTGGCAATGTCCATAGAATCAAACAGGTAATAAGTAAACGTAGTTCCGTTAGTTGCACCTGCAGAGTAGGTGTAGAATGTGAAAGACCCACTCCCGTTATTCTTAGCTGCTGACCAAAAATCTACACCACTTGCTGCGGCCACAGCCAGAACAGGATTGCGTAAACCTGTCTGTGTAAAGGAATAAGATTGAACAGTTGTAGAACCCCAAGACTGATTAGCCCAAGTTCCAGTTCCCTTAACAACAAGACCCATGTTAAAGGTATCAGTATCTACTTGTAAGATGCCTGAACTATTCCAAGCTTGAAATCCCTGTGGCATCAGTAGACTCCATACACAACATTACCAGCCACATTAGATCCTGAACCTGAAACTACCCAAGTCCAAGAAAGTGTAGAACCTGATATGGAGAAAGTCGGCATATATGTAGCACTACCACCAGGTCCAGGAATACCATAGTAAAAACCTGTACCAGTAAGAAGGTTGGAATCTGTCAAAGAACCGTTCGTAGTTCCGTATGAACCAATGCCCAACACTCTTCCCACTCTAGTAGTCAAGTCAACTACTATGTTCCCAGAAGCATCAAAGACTTGCAAGCCCTGAGGCATTACCAGAGACCCATTCTAACACGGAGTGTATTTGAAGCGTCATAGACTTGGATGACGGAGTTGGAGATTGTAATGCGTGCACCAGAAGATCCAGACTGAATTACCACACCACCTGAGCCCACCGTAAGAGTACCACCGGTGATCGAAACGGAACTGGCGTTCTGTGTAGACATATTACCTTGTCCAGCAAAACCTGCTGCCGTATTCGATCCGGTAACGTCAGCTCCATTCTGAGCAGGCTTAAGCGAATCAATTATAGTACCACCAGCATATGCAGCACTATAGGTGACGTCATCAGAGAACGGTGTGCAAACTGTATTAAATTCCAGCTTCAGGTAACGCCAAGCGCAAGCAGTATTCGTCCAAGTACCAGGTGCAGTAATGTCCATCCACACTCTAGCATATGCAGTCGTAGCAGGGGCAGTCTGGTTTGCAAGTTGCACTGTAGTCCAAGTATTGCCAGCAGCAACAGTTGCTAGGCTGGAATAAGCAATGTGGGCTAATCCAGAAGTCAACCATTCGATGTAGAGACGTCCAACAGCACTTGTACCAGACAAGCCTCCAGTGTAGATTTGGCCAGCTAGAGAATAGCCTAGTCCTGCTTGTGCATTGAACGTAGCATACATACCCTGCGGTGCAGCATTCGACCCAGTGCTTGTAATGAAGAAGGGTCCATCACCAACACCAGCGCTAAAGAAAGTACCACCAAAAGAACCAGTATTAACCGTCCAACCTTGTAACCCCAAGAGGCCAGTAGGATTGAAGATCATATTAGAGGGTGCATTAGTAAGCTGTGAGGGCGTCAACGTACCATAAGTCGCCCAAGCAGTCTGACCAGCAACAGCAGCAGCCGTATTGATGGCAGTGATGTCTGCACCGAGTACCCATGTGCTACCATTCCAAACGTAGACAGCCTGGGGTACTGAGGATCCATTGATTAGAATCCAGATGTCATTGGTAGTGGGCGAGCTAGGACCAGTGGTAGCTCTGGTAATGATGTTCTTGGTTGCATTGTCTGCAGCCTTAGCAGAGCCTGTAATCTGAGTTGCCCAGTCAACAGCGTTCAGGGTTGCAAGAGTACCTTGTCCAGTAATGCCAGAAGCCAGCACCACGGAGAGTGAAGACGTAGTAGTGACACTAGACCAGGAGGTCCAAGCTGAAGTATGTCCGTTACCATCATTGGTACGAATCTGGATGTCGTAAGATGTTCCAGGCAGGAGTCCACTAATGACCGTAGTGCCAGTGCCTGAGCCTACATCATTCATGACGTTTGCAAGAGACCAAACAGTTGCTGGTACTGAAGTCTTACGCATCTGGAGTTCGTAGTATTGTACAGGGTTACCAGTAGAACCCGTAGCAACAAGAGTAATTACAGGATACGCATTGCCTGCACCATCAGTAGTATTGGAGGCAGCAAGCGTGAAGGTAGGATTGCCAAGGCTAAACCCACGAGTCTGTGAGGAGATGCCATATGCAGGTGCGATGTATTGCGTTGCAGGATTCCAACCAGGAATAGTAGTAGACGTCTGCTGTGCAACAATAGCAACCTGGAAGTCAGAGGTCAGAGTGATCTGAGCAACCTGGAAATAAAGACCACTAAACCCAAAGCGGGTAGAGGTCATCGTAAACCAGTCACCTTGCTCAAGCTGCAAACCCCACAGCGGCATCACAAAGCTCAAGGTTCCAGAGAACCTCGAAGCCACAAGAGCAGCATAGGTCACTCGCTGAACTTGAGAGTCCGACGTAACAGCAGGGAGATCCCAATTCAGAACAATACGCTGTCCACCATCCTGTGTTTGATATGTGGCCGACCTTTGCGCAGGATAAGCAGCAGCTTGGTAGTTCAGGCTCTTAGGAACATAAGATCCTTGAACACAGTTATACAGGTTAGAAAGGGAAGCAGTAGGCTGCCAGCTTTTAGGTGCAGACCAAATGACGTCGGCGTCCGTAAGGCTTAAGACAGGAGTATAGGAAGCACCAGGCTGTAACGTAATGTTACCTCCACGGTCATAAACTTTACCTCCAGTGGCATCCATGATGGCTTGGAGATCTTGTTGGACCGTATTGTTAGAGGCAAGAATCAAGTCACAAGAATATTGGGCTTCAGTTCCTGTAACGGGCAAATTAACTACGGTGTCACAAATGTTAGCGGCAGAGGAGACTGCAGCAGGAGTAAGGTCGCGAGAGTCGGCCTGAGAGCCAACAATGGTGACACCATTGATCTGGAAGCCTCGAAGGAATTGTGCTGCAATGGTTACAGGGTTACGAGTATAAGACCAACCAGTTGGGGTGCTTAAGCTCATGGACCCAGAAAGTCGGTCATCGTAACAAGGAGCACCATCAATGCAGAACTGGAGTTGCGGTTCACCATTGGGGAACGCATCAGTGTCATACTGATAGACTGCCACTGCATAAGCAATGCCAGTACCCTTCATGCTAGAGTTCCATTCGCCACTGGGACTATGGGCAGTCAGATAAGAATCAGCAACGGCACCTGACAAAGTCCCAGTATGCACACGAAGCCACATACGCGCAGCACCACTCTTAGACCGATATTGGTCACAAGCGGTAAGGCCAGAGTAGATCGCCCCACTTTGGATAGACGGCGTAATGTTACCTGTCGTGACCCAAGCAGAGCCATTCCAAACGTACCAGACATAAGGTGAAGTACTTGTATTCTGCCAAAGGTCACCTGTAGTGTAGCCCGAGCTAGGGACAGTGCTCTGGGAGAAATACTTTTGTCTATCGTTAGTACCAAACGTTAGGAAGCTGGAACCGTCATAGATGGTGTAGATACCAGTGACAGGATAGTCGGAGAGTGCAATGACACGGACGAGATATTTGTTCGGGCTCTTACTGTCGTCAGTCCAAGTGAACGCATAGACAAGAGAGCCACCAGTCGTTGCACGACCTACAATGACTTGACGAGGCTGAGTAGGATCTAACTTCAGGGAAAGCTCTTGGCCTTGAGATGTCGTCCCACGAGGCTTGGCAGCAATAAGAAATTGTGCTGCAACAACGGCAGCCATAATGAGGAGGTTAGTTGCAAGAGCAGTTGCAAAGGCTGGAGAGACCGCAATACCCACAAGGCCAGCAGCACCGATGATGACACCGGCGACAAACTGCACTACTGCGGTTACAATTGCAACTACCGGAGCCATTGATGGACCTTCTCAACCTAAGTGCTATCGGGCGACAGCGTATGCTGCCATTGCATCTTCTAACCTACCACGACCAAGTCCACTAGGAGTCATTGCCCAGAAAAATGGAGGATCAGCAATAGCAGCTGCACGTACAATTTGGTCACCAGCTTCATTAGGAGTCCCTACAGTCAGCAAGTCACCAGTCAATGTATGGTTAAGCTCGATCTCAGGGAACAGGCTTTCTAAGAGCTGGTCAACGTTCTTAAAGCCTAGCTTCCGCATTGCCATATAAGCCTCTACCTCAGAGGTATAAGGTATAGGGCTAAAACGGTCGTGAAGATCCACACCAGTAATGATAAGGCAACTAGTTGATGCCAGTGTAAGGCAATTGTGTCCTTTAGTCGGGTCCCATGAAAAGGAATAGCCATTAGGCCCTTGGAGTTCTTCTGATGTATCGCCATATTGCAGTCTCCTTGATTTATCCCAAGCGTCCACAATCCACTCTACAAACCGTTCCCTCCAATCCCATAGCCTCACAAGCTTAGGACGTTCCCACGTAGCAACTTCAACACCCCTAAGGGCTTCCTTGTCCACCTTGTCTACATTGTCCACATTATCGGTCATTGAATTAGTCCATTCGGCAGTTGAAGCGTGCCACCACCATAGCCGATTTGAGTTCCACCATTGTTACGGGAAGTGACCACATTGGGACTTGCCTTACCCCAATACAGGTTGCGATCTTGTGCAATAGTATCTGCCACGAACTGGAAGAAATAGTCCGAAGAGTCAATCTCGAGTTGGTCCTGGTGAGAGCGAACGCGATTGTTGACCCATTGATACCTCATGGCCAAACTGTCTAACTGGATAATAAGCTTGGTAGGTGACTGCACACCACCACTATCATTGGCGGAGGACAGTTCAACTTGGTCCTCCTCAATTCGAACGAAATTAATCTTGCCTGCATATACAGGAACCACCAGAGAGATGGAGGTAGAGCCAACAGCCGCAAAGCCCATGCTAATATCAACACGGCGCTGAGGAAGGTTTTGCGCAAGGATGGTTCTGAAGAAGCTGGCAGGATCAGTAAACCCGGATTGCTGCAACCGCACACCATCGACCACCAGCTGAACAGATTCCGCAGCAAAAGGTCCACTGGATATGATATTGGCAGCTGAAGCAAGTGCCGATGCACCAATGTAGGTGTTGGTTCCGTCGCTAAGGTCTTGCCAGTCATCACAGAAGCGGTAGGTAGTAGGACCGTCCATAGTAAAGGTAACCAGCCAACGAGCCATAAGGGCCGAGCCGGAGATAAGTTGCAGAGCACCTGTCGTAAATGATCTTGCCATTATGCCTAACCTACGACCTCGAGATGAACTGAACAGCTGAGAAGCTGTAAATAGGTCCTACATCTTCAACCTTGTCACTCTTTTGGATACCTCCAATGATCTTCATTTCTGCACAGGCTCTTTCAAGGCGTGCAAAATTCGCACCACCAGCTGTCACATCAATGGGAGGAGGTTGCACAGTAACAGTTGCAGAGTTGGAAGCTGCCGTAGCACCAACTGTAATACGGTGCAGATACCAGATATTATTTGCCGACGAGTTAAACCAGGAGACATAGTCACCAGGAGTCAATACTGCACCGTTAGCCAATCCATGAATAGTAATTGTGGAGGCTGCGTTCGATGCGGAATAGATCTGTGTGGAGTTGCTACTCTGCTCCCAAGGTTTAACACCATATGCATAAGATGCATAAGCATAAGGTTTAGGACGCCGAGGATCAAATCCAAGGAACGTGTTTACAGAGCCTTGCAGACCATCTAAGAAAGCTTGATAGACTTGGTCACGGGCAGGATAAAGAGGAGGAGTCTGATACTTAGCAGTCCAGAGCGGTGTGATACGGTCAACTGTCTGGAAGAAGCCACCGTTAACGGGAGAGACGTTCTGAATACGCATAAGATCAAAGACCTTAGCGTTCACAGGTAACGGATTTGGCATCTCTGTGCCGGCCATTAGGGACGAGCTCCTTTAGGGCTAGCTATGTGACTCTTAACGTTGGTAGCGGTTACGCTTCAGACTATCTTGAACACGACCATCAATGAGGAGAGGCAACTGGGCCCGCAGTTGTTGATCACGGAGAGACAGGTGAGCTTTAAGGTCCGCCAGGCTAACCGAATCCATATTCCCTGCCACATGAATTGTCGTACTTGCATCAATTATATGTGATTTGGAACCACCTTGCAAGCTGCCATTTTGTCCTGCAGACGAAGTGTAAAGGTCCGCAGTAGTGATCTGACCAATAGGTCCACCGTTAGCATGGCCAGGCAGCTTGCCACCGTTGATGGCTTCCAGCAGAGGCATGAACTTAGCAGCAGACTTGGCATTGACAACATACTCACCAGCAGACAGCATGGCGAAGATGGAGTCAGAGGTAGAAGTGCCAGGACCATTAACTTGTCCACCACCAGCCAATCCCATAAGACCAGCAAGGCCAATATAAGCACCACCAGCATTCATAGTCTGCACAGCAATGAGAGTAGTCATAAGACCATTCAAGATCACCAGTTGCGCAGTGTTAGCAGTTTGAGCTGCTGCAGCAGCTCCATTATTAGCACCACCAAACAATTTAGACAATGAGAAGCCGCCCCAACCACCACCTGTCATACCTTGTTGGATGGCTGAGCTTAAGTTAGCCTTCAACGGGTCAAAGAAGGCGGTGTTAGCCATTGTGGTGATAAAGTCCTTCAGGACTGTATTCAGGGCTGTCCGAAGTTTAGTAGTACCCAGAATAACACCCTCCAGGGCATTGACGCCGTTGCTACCAAAAGACTGCCAGGACTTAATTTGCCCATCAAGTATACCTTGAGTAACCTTTAGAGCATCGTTAACCCTTTGCTGCGTACCAAGTGCAACAGCATACGCATTGCCAGCAGCAGCACCTGCAAGACCAAATTGGCTAAACAGGCTACTCGCGGTTTGCTGGTTCTGTGCGTTCTGTAACCCACCAGCACCAGACTGTGCACCATTGATCAAGGCAGAGTTAGTGGTGTTCTGCTTGCGCATGTCACGCAATGCTTGTTCAGCGTTAGTCAGGTTAGCTAGAGTCTCTTTTGCCTTTTGTTCACCAGCATAGAACTTAGCCAGGGCATTCAAAGCCGTGTCATAGTCTGTTGCCAGATCCTTAACTGCAATACCTTGCGCCCTTAAGAAAGTGACCAAATTAGCTGTTTGCTCAGCTTGTGCCTTAACCGCAAAAGCCTTAGAGGCTGCATTATCATTGGGATTCATTCCTGAACGATCAATGGTATCAAAGATGTCCTTCAAAGCACCCTGAGACAACTTAGCCATCTCAGTTTGTGCTTGCTTCATGCCTTCAGCAAGACTCTTACCCGGATTATCTTTGCCAATGTTTTGACCAAGGGCTGCAATCTCATCATTAATGCCTTTAATAGCACCTTCCGACTTGTGCACATCTTCCCAAATCTTAGTAAAGTCCTTTACCGCATTAGAGGTCAGGACAACCTTAGTATTCAGGTAATCCATTCGAGAGGCAACATTGTCCCAAGAGACTCCAAGCTTATCAGCAGCCAGAGCCTGCTTCTTGGCATCATCACCAATTGCTTCAATTGAGGCAGCAGTCTTCTCAAAGGCTTGCAGCAGCGCCTCATTAGGAGGACCTTTCCACAAGTTGGCCAGTTCTGCCTCAGCGCCCTTGGCCTTGGCAATCAAAGCGTCAAGACCTGCAATACCAGAACCTTTAGGATCTTTGGTTTCTTTAGTGCCACCCTTGCCAATAGTATTGTCACTAGGCAAATGCTGAATATTCTCAAGGTCACTAATACGCCCCTGAGTACGAAGACCTTCTGCAATGCCTGAATCAACCAGACGTTGAAGGCCTTCCGCCTTACGCTTCCATTCCGCCAACTGTGTCTTATCATAGTCAGTAGCATGTCCACCAGCATTAGATACGCGGGCTTGCCAGTTAGCAACAGTAGCATTAGCATCCATCAACTGCCTATTGTTGCCTTGCAGTTGTTGGTCTGATGCAGCAGCCTGAGCTTCCACCTGCTTCAGCAGAGAGTTGGTAACTTCATCAATTTGGATCTTCTGATCCTTAGCCTTTGTAATATAGGCATCAACACTAGAGAAGTCTACCAGCTTGGTATTGTTGGCATCAATAGCTTTGTTCACAGCATTAAAGGCAGATGCAGCACCCCAGATTACGGCAGTCAATGTAGCCACCAAAGCCACCATGATGCCAATAGGGTTAGCAATACTGGCTGCATCAAAGGCTGCCATAGCAATAGTGCCACCTCTAATAGCAGAGGTCAATGCATAATAAGCAGTAGTGGCAGCAGTAATGCCTGCTCGCATAATAGCTAGACCACTACCTAATGCAGTTACAATTCCTATAGCAACCTGAGCTACTGCCAGACCTGCTAATGCACCAGCAAGGCCAGCAATTGCAGACAGCACCAATTGGGCATGGGAGCCCAACCAATCCAGTACCTCACCCAAAGCTGCAAGGATGTTCTTAAAGGATTGAGAAGCTCCCATTGCCTGGGAGACAGAAAGAATGAATACGTCCCACTTGTTGTGGATACGCTCAAGAGAGGCTTGCAGAGTATCAACAGACTTACTTAGGTCAATGTGATAAAGAGCTGCTGCAGCCTCTTGGAAGGCTTTAACAAAAGCAGGACCATTAACTTGACCCGCCTTGAGCATTTTATCAAGTTCAGCACCTGTTGCACCAGTTGCCAGCTTAGCAATAGACATAGCACCAGGGAAGTCATTAGACAGTCGAGTCACAAGATCACGCGACGTCACATAGCCACGTGACATGATCTCGTCAAAAGCCTTAAGTGCGTTTGCAGAGTCTTGGCTCGACAAGTGCATGACACCAAAGGTGACCGCCAAATTCTTGAACTGCTGATCAGCTTCATGCACAGAAGAACCTGAACCAACAGCCGAGGCAATAAACCTATTGAAGGCAGGAGTCAATGTAGAGATCGAGAGGCCAGCCTGATTAGCTACTTGCACAAGGAATTGGAATTGAGCTGCACCATATGCTGTGGATCCGGACACTGCCGTTTGAGTCTGAACAACCTTTTCATACTCAATGGTAACTGATGTAATAGCACCTACCATACCTAACGCACCTGCCGCTAGAGCAGCAAAGCCTGTCAGTAAGGCACCAGTAGCCAAAGTGTTCTCACTCATGAGCTGGTGAGACTGTTGGAGTTGAGTAGCAAATGACCCAAAAGGACCACCAATCAAGGTCGCAATGTTAGAAAGGTTGGATAGTCCTTGCACAAACGGATGAGTTGCTGCAGCAGCCTCTCGCATGTCACGAGTCACTTCGTTCATGGAATTGCGAAGCTTCAGTTGTGCATTAGTCAACTGTTCATGCGTCAGCAAGCTCGACCGAAGCTGATTAACATATTCCGAAGTTGCGCTATTGGCACCTGCACTCAAAGACTCAGCCTGCTTAGGTGAAATATTACCTGCAGAAACTTGGCGACTCAGCCTGTTCTGATAATCCTCAAGACGTGTAGCAGCCTTAGCAATCTCTTCCCGCTGCAGAGACCAGAGATAGTTATTCCGTGCCAGTTGTGCTGCGGATTCTTTCTCAAGTTCAATCTGCCGGTTAATGAAGTTGATATTCTCTTGCCAACCAAGGTTAACTCGTTGAGCTCCTAGAGCATTGAGAGTGCTACCTTTAGGTTCGGTTAAAGCCTTCACATAAGCAGTATAGGCATTTTCCAAATACCTAATAGAATCTACCTTTGCCTCAGGTGCAATTTTGGTAGCATTGATCTTGGCAATCATGTCCTGGACTTGCATTAGTCCTCGAACAGCTTGACCTTCTTGCCTGATGAGTGCTGAGGTAGTTTCGTCAATGGCACCCTTGGTGTTCTTCATGGCAGACGCCACGGTATCACCAAATGCCTGAAGCTTAGATTGTGCGGTCGAGAGGCCAGAAGTGTTGGCATCTAATCCGAAAGTAATTCCGCCCAAGTTAAGGGACATAGTCTACTCCTGATTAGTTGCCAACGCTTTGGTATTGCTACTTACGACGTCTAGCCGCTTTAGCCTTGTCTTCTTGAAGAGCCCTCAACCTATTGATTGCGGCCTCTTCTGCATTGACCTTGCTGCTTCCTTGTTTCATGGCCTCTGCTTCTAATTCCTGACGCACTTTAAGGAAAGTCAACCAGGTCTTAAGTTTATGCAGAGGCCATTTCAACACAAGGTCGGAATCCATTCCAAGTTCATAGGCAACTGTTAAGGCTGCCCAAAGTAATGGACTACGTCGCAGCTTGGCTTTTGTCCTCGGTGGAAGGGACCACCCCCGTCAGATCATTAATGGCTTCCTGCAGGATGCGAATGTCACTCGAGAAAGGTAGAGCAAGGATGTCAGGGATGTCACCATCTTCAAAGAGGCGTTCATCGGTCCCAGCGTTATAGACATAGTTCACGATCATCAGTGCCATGCCATAAGCGCGATCCTCATTGGATTGGAACGACAAGACGTCCTCGATGGACGGATCTCGAACTTCAACGGGAACGCCAAAGAAGACAAGCTTCCGACTATTGGGTTTGGCAGCAAAGATTTTGGCACGAGCATCATCACGGGACAGCTTCACCGGAGGCGCGGTCTCTAGCGCGTCAGAGGTAGCTGTGGGTGAGCCATGAGCCGAATCGGCAGTTACAATTGCGGGACTATTATCGGTCGTATCCATTGTGGCCTCCAATGGGTTAATGTTAAGGTTGGCAGTCAGTTAGATTACACGATGGTCGGATTAGCCGTACCACGCATGTTCACAGTGAACGTATTAAGTCCATCCACAGAGTTGTCAAGGCTGCAGTCAATCGGGAAAGCCGAACCGGAGACACCATCGAGCGGAGTCTGGCCAGGAGCACCAGAAGGAAGGTAGCGAGCGTAGATCGTCGTCTGGTTAGCCCAAGCAGTCAGAACAGCCTGAACAGCAGTTGCAAGAGTGGAGGATCCCGAAATGTACCAGTTAGCAGGGAAGGCCACCAGAGCACCAGGCGGAACCCAAAGCATCGCGGAGACTGTTTCAGCTTCCACTTCACCTTGGTTACCAGACTGGGTACGCTTGCTAAGCTTAAAGAACCCGCGGAAGACAGTAAGACCGTCACCGTTAAGGTCAAGTACAATCATAACATAGCCACGACCTTGCAGAGCAGTTTCCCAGGCGTTAGAAGCCTTAAAGATGTTACCCAATTCAAGAGTGACCGAACGAAGACCAGGAACCATGACACGGAAGCCAGAGTTCGTCTGCGCGTCGTCATAACCCGTCTGATCAATGGCAGTTTGCGTAAGGGAGAGCTTAGTGCTCTTGGCTTTAGCAATTTGGGTCATGGGAACATAGTAGTAAGTCATAGTTACAGGACCAGTGACAGTATACGTCGACAGGAACGTAACAGTACCAGTCAGATAATCGATGCTCAGCACGTTGGCGGTTTGGTTAACACTGTTGTCGAGAACCGTAACAGTGTTGTTATAATCCATCACACGGTGAGCCGTGTTCGTCACCTGATAAGTTTTACCAGACACAAGAGCACAGGCTTCTGCAGTCGTCGACGTAGGAGTACCACCTTTAAAGATGACCATATTGTAGCCGACGATGCCCTTGAAGATGGCATTCGCTTGGATGTTCCATTGACCAATATTCGGCTGATTGGATTCAAACGTTTGACCAAAAACAGTATCTTTGGTCTCGTTCAGTTCGTCCGTATACGAACCTTGGTTACCCGGAAGAGTATACCAAGTCGTACCATTCGTGCTGATTTGTACTGCTTTGTTAGACATGGTCTACTCCTTAGGGGTTGTGATGGCTAAATACGATATCCAGTACCACTGGGGTAGGAAACAATGAGGCTAAGGTTGAGAGAGAACATAGGACGACTTTTATCATCCTGACCAAGATCCAGAATGTCTCCCAGAGTCTTGCAACCATCTAGGAGAGGGTATAATGTAGGATGTGAAGGAATACGAACCAACACATCACGACAAGCAATAGTCTGATCATATGCATCCTCATACTTACCCTGTCCTTGCCCACCACGAACAATCAGCTGAATGGCAGGATAGTCAATTGCAACAGCTACCTCACCTGGACGTCCACCTGCATGTCGTACAAGTACTTGAGCATCCGGAGTCTCATACAAGCCACCCGCAAAATAAGAATACCCCGAAGACGGCATAGCCGCTGCGAGGATGTTCCGAATCTGAATTGCAGGTGACTGTGTAGCCATTCTAACTCAATCCCATCCGAATACGAAGGTTATCAGTAACACGTTGGACGATATTATGATAGTCCTCGTCTATCGCACGTTGCAGAAATTTATCCGTTGTCGGGGGGTCGTGCGTGGCAGGGATTTCATGGACGTAGATAGCATAGTGAGGCTCACCACCCCGAGCATAACCAATTTCACAGCGAGCCCCTCCTCTGTATTGTTCAGTTGCCACATACCTAGAGTTGACTAGTTCCAGCGTATCTTTCGGACAATAGTAGGCAGACAACTCAAGGGTAGGCTTTAGTGCCTCAGTCAAGTCGTTAGGAAGAAAGCCTTCTAGTTGCTCCGTATACCATTGAAGGTCCTTTGCTAAGGTGCCGAACGCTTCCTTGAGACCCTCATATAAGGAAGATTCCGAAGAACCATCTACCACAATATTAGAACGCCCTACATTGATCTTGATCGGCGTAATACCTGCAGAACCTGTAGGCTGAACTTCTGGAGGCACTGCAGAACTAAGACCTTGGCGCCTTTGCTTGCCTTTAGGAAGAGACCCACGCTTACCAGTGCGACGGTCAATCCTTTTAAGCAGAGGGTCAAAATCACGAATACTCATCCTGTATATGCCCGCCTTTCTTTCTCCATGTTCCGAAGATCAGTCGCTGTATGGAAGGCATGAATTTGGTGAGCAGGAACGGTGCCATCATTTGGATTCGTGGTATAGCCTGGACCAGAAGTAAAGTCACCCGGCGCCAGATAACCTTCTTCCACTACATCGGTATCCAGAAGCACAAGGCTGTTATACTTGACTTCATCACCATGAATGTTGGTCACAAGATTGGAGTCTCGCGTCCAACGACCATGAATAAGAACAGGTGCGGCAAATTGGAACTCATTGTAATTGTTAACACCTGCAGGCGCCCAATAAGTAATGGGTTGATTCATATTACGGCTGCCAGGGCCCATTGAGGGAAGTCCCATAAGTCACCTATGTGTATGTTAAGCAGGCCAAGGATAGTAACCAGTCTCCGGAGGCAGCGTACCAGGAACTGCAGAGACACTACCACCACCGGCAGAGAATTGGGCAGGAAGCTTCTTGGAGGTAAGACCCTTCAGAATCCCTGAGGTATCCATCATGATGGCTTGTTGGCCATACCGCGTAGCAGCAAATCCGGTCTGATTTGCAAAGGTGGCTGCTACATAGGTATCACGTGAATATTCTCCGGACTGCGATGAAGTGAGTCCACCTCGTTCAGTCAGCATCAACATAAAATGGCAGGCCAAGTAACGCTCAATGGCCGTCAGGCGTGCAGTAGAGAGACTTGCATTGGCCAACGTTTCCGTGATGAAGAGGTTGGCATCATCTAAACACACCTGAACCATTGTGTCAGGGACACCAGCCGGCACTTCCATAAATGACGTAATGTCTTCAGGTGCGTTTAGTGACATCGTGAACCCCTAACTTAAGCAGCAGGCTTGGAGTCGGTGGCTTCTTTGGCTTCTTCAGCATCGGCGGCCGGAGCAGCTTCAACCACAGGCGGAACAGTCAGAGCTTCTTGGGTTTCCTTGATGGTCGGCGGAGTAGACTCCACAACCGGAACACCATCAAAGAGCGGAGTCGCAGGCGGGGTTTCATTCGCGGGATAGAATTTATCCTGGAACGCTGCATACTGCTCAGGAGTCAAATACACAGTGTCACCCGCAAGAGCTTGAACTCGTTCGCCCTTGGTGATATACCAATGCTCACGACCAGCCTTCAGGATGTAGGGGTCAGTGCCTTCCATGGGCTTTCCTTGATCTGGAAACGGCGACGGGATGTCGTCAACGAGGTTTGCCTCAGGCTTATCTACCTTAGCCATGTCAATATGTCCTTTCGAGCCGAGGGAACCATCTCGGAAGACCATAGCTGGATGCCGAAGATATTCCCCTTCATCATCTATCCAGTCACCGTTGAGTTGTGCGAACTTCCGTGCTTCGGCAATGGTTGCGTCTTTACGGCCGGCCATCTCACTCTCCAATGACTGAACAGATGATTAGGTGGTAGTTAGTGGAGCACTTACCCTTACGAGTAGTGTGCAATACCACACTGGTTCAGATAGTCTGCACGGACACGCGGGAGCATGATGCAGAAGATCATGAAGTTCAGTTCAAAGCCACCGCGGTTTTCCCACTCAACCATCATAGGCTGAATGCCGTCGATGAGTTGGATCACGTCGGAGGTCAGTTGGACCATCAGCACGTTCGTACCAGTCATACGCGAGGTAGGAATGATACCATCGATGCCGGGAATCTTCAGCAGACGCTCGAGGATCGTGACATCGGCGTAGGTCTTGTAATCTTCCGCCAGCGCATTGTAAACGTTGAGCGGAACAACCAGAACATACGGACCGAACATGTTCTTGGCCATCAGGGCGTTCTGCATGGCGATCGCATCAGCGATAACCTGCGTGCCCGTGGCAGTCAGCCAAGAAGCAGTCACCGAACCGGTGTTACGATACGGCTGAGTCATCAGACCGTAGATAGCACCAATCGACGCACCGATAGTCATGCCGTTGAAGATGATCTGTTCAACCATTTCAGCGATCTTGCGGGTAGCAATTTCAGCCTGCGTGGTGTCCAGAGGCATCCCACCGCGACGAGTGATCGCCAGGGTACGAGCGTCCATCTGGAACTCTTTGTGGATCATCGGGATCGGCATGGACTGGAAGTCGAAGTCGATTTCGTCCTTATCCGCTTCCGACAGGCCAGTCATGCTGACTTCAGCCGGGTTCATATCGCCGGACCGTTGCCATTGCAGCTGGATAACACCAAGAGCGTTCGGGATCGGATAAGTCAGACCACGCGACATCAGCAGGTTGGCCATGATCAGACGTTCACGGGCAATCTGAATGATGACGTTGTCGAACAGCTTCCATTCATCATACAGGAGAACGTTGTTCGTCCGCAGGGCTTGCGGGTCGAAGTTGTTCTCCATAAGGGTGCGCAGCTGAGAGCCACCACCCAGAGCCTTCGATGCACCGCCTTGGTTAAGGACGGTCACCGTGGCATCAGAACGAGTATTTCCGAACATATTGTCCCTCCTAAGGACTAGCTAATGAGCCTATCAACTAGGCGGGCGAACTACTAGTTCAGAACGCGGACGCGGACTTGCTGAGCCTGAGCGATCTGGGAAGTAGCACCCAGAGCTTGGAACTGGGCATTACCCGAACCACCATCTTGACCAGCAGCCAGCAGGGTCTGGGCGATAACACCAACCAGACCAGCACCCGTACCAACCGCAGTGGCAGTCACGAGAGCAGCAGCAGCAGCGTTGGCAACGATCTGGGCAACAATGGCAGTAGCCGAAGTCGAACCAGTTTGCGGAGTCACGACAATGTCTTGACCATTGTTAACAGCAATCGCAGCAGTACCAGCCGCCAGGATCTGGATCGAGATGCTGTTACCAGCCGCACCACCCTTAACGGCAACGAGGTTGATACCACCGTTGGAAACACCGCTGTTGATCGTAACAGCCGCCTTATCACCGTTGGCAACAGTGTATTCACGGAGGTTACCTGCACCATCGGATTCCAGGAAGTCACCGAAAGCGACG
>Ga0208250_1000160_pt1 | contig 22908 bp, 37 predicted proteins | sample CryBogCBE18Aug09_FD_184557 | JGI IMG/M metagenome (GOLD analysis project Ga0208250, IMG submission 184557) | Freshwater microbial communities from Crystal Bog, Wisconsin, USA - CBE18Aug09 (SPAdes) (version 2) | ecosystem: Environmental > Aquatic > Freshwater > Lake | place: Crystal Bog... | reverse complement strand
GCGTCATAATCTTCCATAGCAAGGTCAAATTGCTTCATTTGCTGGTAAATATTTGCCCTATTATTAAGAATTGCTGGGTCTTTTTTGACACTTAACGCATCATTAAAAAAAGTAAGTGCGTCTATTTGTTTACCATGTTCACCAAGAATAATACCTTTTAAGATTAAGGCGTCAAACTGCTTTGGTACTATGCTTAGTATTCTGTCGCACTCGGCTAAAGATGCCTGTGCTTGTCCTTGATTTTTTAGCGCTAAAGCTCGGTTGTATAGGACTTGAACCTGGTTCGTGAGGTTTTTGTTCATTTGCCCGATTGTATATTAAAACATTTTGCAAATGCAATTTTTGATGTAGAATTACAACATCTGGGTGATTCGCCTATTCCACCACTGCCCCAGCAGACGATGCAAAGATCGGGATAGGTACTTTTGCATAAGGAGTCCATTATGGGACGTAGTACATTTGAAGGTCCAGTTCTATCTGGTGATAATCGTTTTGGCCCACAACGTGACGTTGGCTACATGGCTTTGTTTCAACAAGCTTTTTTAGATTTTGCTGTAACAACACCAAACACCGCTAACTACGGTGGCGCATCTGGTACTTTTGTTTCTTCTGGAAACATTCCTAACGGTCCAGCAACTATTTGGACACCACAAAGTGGTAGCTACAGCACCAATGGTCCTACCGTTGCGACTGCTCCAACAGCTGATACTTCAGGCACTATTTATCGTGGTGTATCTTTTTTGATCCCACAAGGTTCAAACATTTATTCTGTTGATATTGACGTTGGCACATTGCCAACTGGTGGCGGTGTAACTGCTACTGCAATTCAACCATACGTTTCTAACCAGTTTGCTACTTCTGCTGGCGTATATGCAACATTTGGTTCTATTACTTCAGTAGGTCGTACAGCTTGTACTTTTACTGGCACTCAGTTAGACAACTGCTATGGTACATTGCAAGATGTTCAAAACATTCAGCCCGGTCAACAGCCTACATGGTTTAGCCAAATTGTTGTAACACTAAAGATTACTGGCAGTTCATTGACTACTGTTTCAGCTGGTCAGATTGCAGTTTCTTTACGTTACATCCAGCAAGACTTGAACATTGGTAATGCTACAACCTACCCATACGGTAACTTTGACTAATTAATCGAATAAATGGGGCGCACAGCTGAAGGTCGTTGCGCTTAAACGAGTGTCCTTAACACCGCCCTTTTTTATAACTTTAGGAGATTAATATGGCACAAAGCCCAAGTGGAATACCGAGCACTAACAATTCGGTAATGTCAATTACCCGTTCAGGTCAAACTGAGCCTTTTGATTTACAAGTAGCACGTGGTCAAGTTGCTGGTCATAGTGTTGTAAGTCTTTTTGGTTACCAAACAAGCGTAACAGCAACTGCAATTCCTATTTGGGAAAACGCTACAACTTATACTTATCCAACTACAGCCACAACTTTAACCTGTTCTAGCACCTCTGTAACTGATGTGTCGCCCGCAGCTTTTACTATCAATGGGTTGGATGCAAACTTTAACCCAGTTTCTGAAGTAGTTGTATTAAACGGAACAACAGGCGTAACAACTCAAAATAAATACTTTAGGGTTAACAGCTTAAATATGGTTGGCGTAGCATCTGGTCAAACATCAAACGTTGGAACAATTACTGTAAAACAGACTACTAATATCCTTGCGCAAATTAACGCTGGTATTGGTAAGTCTCAAAGCACAATCTATACTGTACCGGCTGGCAATACTTTCTATTTAGATTGGGTTGAGGTTAATACTTCAAATAGCTATACTGGTTCTACGATTGTTACCTACAAAGTGCAAGCAGGTGATAACGTTACTGGCGTAACACGTACCATTTTGCAGCAACCGTTTGTTTCAATCTATACGGTAAATAGATCTTCCAATCCATTTGCTTATACAGAAAAAACAGATTTACAGTTCCAACTAAATACCAATACTGGAACTATTGCGGCTGGTGTTATTGTTATTGGCAAGCTAATTTCTAACGGTAGCTAACATGGCTAAGACACCTGCATGGCAGCGCAAAGAAGGTAAAAGCCCTAGCGGTGGTTTGAACGCTAAAGGACGTGCTTCCGCTAAAAAAGAGGGAATGAATTTAAAAGCCCCTCAACCTGAAGGCGGTTCACGTAAGAAGTCTTTTTGCGCACGTATGTCTGGTATGAAGAAAAAGTTAACTTCGGAAAAGACTGCTAATGATCCTGATAGCAGAATCAATAAGTCTTTAAGAAAATGGAAATGTTAAGATGGACTACATGCTTCATTTTTGGAGTGCAGCTTTAACTCTGGTAATGGGAATTATGGGCTTCTTTTTTAAAGAAAAATTTTCCAGTCTAGAGCGCATCACCATTTTGTTAAACAAAACCCGTGAGGAAATTGCTCGTGATTACATTACTAAAACAGAAGTTCGCAACGATATGGACCAAATTATCAACCGATTTGACCGTATTGAAGCAAAGCTTGACCGCTTTATTGAAGGACATAAATAATGCCAAGCGTAAGTAAAAAGCAGCATAATCTAATGGAAGCAGTAGCCCATAACAAGGCTTTTGCTAAGAAAGTAGGAATACCCCAGTCCGTTGGACGGGATTTTGCAACTGCCGATAAAGGCAAAAAATTTAAAGAAGGTGGAGTTATTATGGGAATCAAAAAAGTATCACAGAAAGAAACAATGGGTCCAATGACTATGGGCAAAGTTAAGACTGGCGCTCCTAGCATTGATGGTATTGCAGAACGTGGCAAGACCAAAACTAAATACCCAAAGATGGCTGGTAACACAGTTGGTAATGGTCCTTTGGTTCATTGCAAATAATCATGCCATACTCTGAAACCGGTAAAGAGAAAGCCAAGCGTGAGGCCTACATGAAGGCCAATAAAGAGCGTGGTATTCGTCAAGAAGCAGAACGGGACTATAAAATGTTCGGTACAACCGAGCAAAATATCCCTAATGTCAATCCAATGGGCGATGTAGTTACGCCTGCAGCTATGAAAAAAGGTGGGAAAATTATGGAACACAAACACAACGTAGATCACGTAAAGCATCACTATGGCAAAGACCACGACCATATGCATGAGCAAGAAAAAGTTGCCAAGCACTATGGCGGCAATGACCACAAGATGCATCACGAGCACGTAAAAGCTATGTGCGGTGGTGGCTATATGAGCAAGAAGCACAAGTAATGCGCTCCTCTCGTGGGATGGGAGCTATGAGCCCATCAAAGATGCCTAAAGGCAAAACTATTGTTCGGAAAGATGATCCGAATGATGTGACGCTTTATAAAAAAGGCGGTGAGGTCTGGGATAAACCACGTCCTAAAGGATTAGGTAAGCCTAAGAAATTATCAGAAGCTAAAAAGGCTAGTGCAAAAGCAATGGCTAAAGCTGCTGGTAGACCATACCCTAACTTAGTTGATAACATGAGAGCTGCAAGGAAAAAATAATGGCTGAAAAATGGATTCAAAAGGCAATTAAAAAACCCGGTGCATTACGCAAGTCTTTAGGTGTTAAGTCTGGCGAAAAGATTCCAGCCAGTAAACTAGCTGCAGCTGCAAAGAAACCCGGTACGATGGGTAAGCGGGCTAGACTGGCGGAAACCTTAAAAGGTTTAAAAAAGTGATTAAGCGCATACAAAACTTTATTAAGTGGGCGATTAGTAGATTTGGTCCTGCTACTGACAAGGAAATAGATTTTTGGCCATTTCCTGCAGAACCACGTCCATCTCAAGTTCAAATTACTCCACCGTTTGAGCCTAAGCCACGTCCACAAGTAAAGAAAGCAACCACTCGTAAGCCAAAAGCTCCAGTAAAAACTGTTGCCAAAAAGAAAACTAAAGTTGTTAAAAAGGCTAAGTAATGGCTACATCCGGAACCGCATCGTTTAATTTAGACATGGGCGATCTCATTGAGGAAGCCTTTGAGCGTTGCGGTACGCAATCCCGTTCTGGTTACGACTTTAGAACGGCTGCTCGTAGCGTTAATATGCTTACTATTGAGTGGGCTAACCGTGGAATCAACTTATGGACTATTGAGCAAGGTCAGATTCCTATCAACATTAACGGCGGGCAGATTAGCTATCCAATTCCTGTAGATACGATTGACCTATACGACCACGTTATTCGTCAGGGTACTGGTCAAAACCAAGTGGATATCAATATTACCCGCATCTCTGCTGATGATTACTTAGATCTTCCTACTAAGAACGCTCAAGGACGTCCTATTCAAGTGTGGATTGATCGTCAATCTGGAAACGTTGACGCATCTCCAGTAACAACTTTGGCTAGCGGATACCCTATTGGCGCTACAGATACCACTATCTATGTAACCTCTACAGCTAATATGCGTAGTCAAGGCTACATCAATATTGACGGTGAAACCATTCTGTACCAAAACCTAGGAACCGCAGCAGCCGGTAATGCTAACCAGTTGCTTAACTGCTACCGTGGCATGAATAACACAACTGCTGCATCGCATACAGCAGGATCTTTGGTATACAACAATTACTTGCCTAATATCAATATCTGGCCTACTGGCGTATCTGGCACTCAATACACGTTCATTTACTACCGTATGCGCCGTATACAGGACTCAGGAACCGGTATCAATACCGAGGATATCCCATTCCGGTTTATCCCTGCTATGGCCTCTGGATTGGCTTATTACCTATCCATGAAGTTACCTAATATTGATATGAATCGAGTACCAATGTTAAAGGCTGATTATGAGCAACAGTTCCAATTAGCTGCTGATGAAGACCGTGAAAAGGCATCCCTACGGTTTGTGCCCCGTAATTTGTTCTATTCTAGGTAATTATGACCGCATCTAAGTATGCTTCTGGTAAGCACTCGATAGCCGAATGTGACCGGTGCGGACAGCGGTATAAGTTGCATCAGTTAAAAATTGAGATTATTAAGACAAAACCTTTTAATATTAGGGTTTGTCCAACTTGCTGGGATCCAGATCAGCCACAGTTACAACTAGGTTTGTATCCTGTTAATGACCCGCAAGGAGTTAGGGATCCAAGGCCGGATGTCAGCTATTATTCATCTGGAAGCACGGGATTGTATGTCAATCCTAATGCTAGCAATAGTGTAAATAATGCCGGATATCCTAGTGACGGTAGCAGACAGACTCAATGGGGCTGGAATCCAGTGGGTGGTCCAAGAAGTTTTGCGGATGCATTTAGTCCCAATGATTTGAATTTAGCGATTAAAATAGGCACAGTAACTGTAGTAACAACATAAGGAGCAGTAAAATGGCAAAAATGGAAAGCATGAAAGAAGATATCAAGCAAGATAAAGCTATTGTTAAAAAAGCTTTTAAAATGCATGATGCTCAAGAACACAAGGGCGGCAAAGGCACTAACCTTTCCAAGCTCAAAAAAGGCGGCGTAACTGGTAAAGAAATGAAAGCTGTGGGTCGTAATATGGCTCGTGCTATGAACCAGAAGTCTAGCTCAAGAGGTCGTTAATATGGCAACCCAAATTAAACCTACAAAAAAGAACAGCTCGCCTATGCGTACTGGTCATGCAAAAGATAATAAATCCGCTGAAGATTACGCTAAACCACACAAAATGTCTGGAAAAGCTATTGGAACATCAGATGTTGATTTAGGTGTTGGCTATGCAACTGACCCAAATACCATGAAAGCAAATGAAGTAACTCCGGGCGGTATGCCAGCTATGCGTGTATCTATTGGTAACAATACTCGTGGTCCTAAGACTGATGGTATTGAAATGCGTGGTGCTGGGGCTGCAACTAAAGGTCGTATGTCTAGAGGTCCAATGGCATAATGAATTACGAAACGTTATATAACACGATTCAAGCTTACGCCGAGAACACTGAACAGCTGTTCGTGGCTAATATCCCCACGTTTGTTGAGGAAGCTGAAACTCGTATATATAACTCCGTAAACGTACCGTCATTACGTAAAAATGTAACCGGTACTATGACCGCAGGAAACCAATACATTTCTTTGCCTATGGACTGGTTGGCTAACTATTCTGTGGCTGTGATTGACCCAACTACAGGCATGTATAACTATCTTATTAACAAAGATGTTAACTTCTTGCGTCAGGCTTATCCTTTTGCTACTAGTAACGGAACCACCTATCAAGGTACTCCGGGCGGCACTCCTAAGTACTATGCGCTATTTGGTTCGCAATACAGCAATATTAACGAAATGACGTTGATGGTAGCTCCTACGCCAGACCAATCCTATCCAGTAGAGATGCACTATTACTACTACCCACCTACCATTGTGCAAGGTCAAATTAGTGGTTCATCTATTTCTAATGCAGGATCGCTATATACCAACGGTGTATACCAAAACGTTCCATTAACAGGAGGCTCAGGAGCCAATGCTACAGCAGATATCGTTATTACTGGTGGCGCAATTACTTCTTGTAATATTACTTTCGGTGGGAATTTCTATGTTGTAGGAGACATTTTGTCTTGCTCTTCTTTAGGACCTACCGGTTCTGGATTTACAGTTACTGTATCTACGGTATCTAATGCATCTGGCACAAGCTGGCTTGGCGATAACTACGACCCCGTTCTTTTCTATGGCGCTATGCGTGAAGCTATGCTGTTTATGAAGCAAGAGCAGGACTTAGTGGCATACTACGAGCAAAAATATAATGAGGCTTTGTTAGAGTTTAGACGCTTCTGTGACGGTCTTGATCGTGGTGATGCTTACAGGGACGGTCAGACCAAGCTTAATATTAATCTTAAAGGTAATGTGGTCTCATGATTACCCAGACTTCCTGCACAATTTTTCAGCAGAATTTGCTAAACGGTAATGAAAACTTTACCACCGGGACTTATAAAATAGCCCTGTACAATGCGTTGGCAAACCTAGGGCAGCAGACTACGGCTTACACAACCACTAATGAAGTAGTAGGAACCGGCTATACAGCTGGGGGCAAAGTATTGACTATCTCCGTACCACCTACCCAAAATAACCAGTACAACGTCACTTACGTGTCTTTCCAAAACGCAGTTTGGAACCCAGCGTCCTTTACCGCTAGGGGGGCATTAGTATACAATGCTACTACTGGAGCAGCATGTTTTGTATTAAATTTTGGGTCGGACAAGACCTGTACTACTAGCTTTACCGTGCAATTTCCAACGGCGAGTTATTCGTCCGCAATTTTAACCCTTGGTACTACCACTAGTAGTATTAACTATAGCAGTCCAGATTAGGAGTATTTATGAGTGATGAGATTACAAAAATTGGTGACAGCGTTGGAGCTAGTGCTGCTTTTGGCGGTGCTTCAGCTGATAATTTTGGTTTAGAAGGTGTCTACACATTTACTTGTTTTGATGCTAACGGCGTTGAGAAGTGGTCTGACACTATTGAAAACTTGACTACTAACGTAGGTCGCCAAAGTTTATTAAACTCTTATTTTGCTAATACAGGCGGTGGTACTGTTGTTATGGGTTTAGGTGGCGCTAACGGTTCTGCTACGTTTACTCCAGCTTATTCAGATACTCAGTCTTCACATCCGGGCTGGTATGAAGTTGGTAACGCTAATGCCCCTACTTATTCTGGCACTCGTAAGACTCCATCATTTTCTTCAGCGACATCTGCTAACCCATCTGTATTGACTACATCCGCAGCTGTTACTTTTTCAATGACTAGCTCTGGTACTGTTTATGGTGCTTTTATTAATATCGGCGGCTCTACTGCAATTGACAATACCACAGGTGTTTTGTTTAGTATTGGTGCATTTACTGCTGGCTCCAAAACAGTAACTTCTGGCGATACCATTAACGTAACCTACACACTCAGCGCAGCTGGCTAATAGGGGGCTAACATGGCGTTAGTCTTAGCAGATCGTGTACAAGAAACTACGACCACTACTGGTACGGGTTCTGTTACGCTGGGTGGAGCGGTCACTGGGTATCAAAGTTTTGCCGTCATCGGAAACGGTAACACAACCTTCTACACCATCGCAGACCAAGGCGGTGCAAATTGGGAGGTTGGTATTGGCACGTACTCAACTACCGGTTCTACTCTTGCTCGTACTACTGTACTCGCTTCTTCTAATAGCGGTAGTTTGGTTTCTTTTACTACAGGTTCCAAAACTGTCTTTGTTACTTACCCAGCTGAAAAGTCTATAAACTATGATGCCAATGGTGTAGCAACTATTGGTTCTGCAATTAACTATACAGATACAGGCATCATTGCTTCGTTTGCTAATGCAACGGCTGGCTATAACCAAGTCATTCTACAAAACACCAGCTCTGCAACTAACGCTTCAACCAACTTTAACGTATCAAATAACAACGGCACGGCAAACACTAACTTTGGTGAGTTTGGTATTAACTCTGGCGGCTTTACTGGTACTGGAGCTTTTAGCGCTGCTGGAAACGTTTACTTAGCCGCTGCTTCTACAGATTTAGCAATCGGTACTTACGGTTCTAATGCTATACACCTTGTTACTAACTCACAGACTACAGATGCAGTTACAATCAATAACAACAACGCTGTAGCATTTAATGGTTTATATGGCAGTGCTGGTCAAATATTAACTTCTAGCGGCTCTACCGCAGCTCCTATATGGGCAACAAATTCAGCAGCTTCTGTAGACCAAGCGTACTTCTTATCCTTTATGATGGGCTAACATGGCAACTTATTCAAACACTTCGTATGCGTATAAAAACGTACCAACTACTGGTTCAGCAGTCATTACTACTATTGCTTCAGGAACTGTAGCCGTATCTAGTTTAATTTTGTCTAACACCAGCGCAGCGCCAATTACAGTTAGCGCCTACATTACCCGTAGTTCAGTGAACTACTATTTGGTTTATCAAGCTACTGTACCTGTTGGGGGCTCTTTGGAAGTCATACAAGGCAATAGGGTTGTACTGATAACGGGCGATTCGCTTTATGTTTTAGCCAGTGCAGCCACATCCTGTGATTGTTGGGTTTCAGCTCTAACGGCGGTCTAATATGGCATTTATTGGTAATACAGTCCAGACCCAAGGTTTTACCCCCGCTATTGATTACTTTAGCGGTAATGGCTCAACTGTAACTTTTACTTTATCTCGCCCAGTAGCTTCTGTTACGCAGATGATTGTTGCCGTTGATAACGTCATCCAAAACCCAAGTACGGCCTATTCAGTTAGTGGATCATCAATTACTTTTACATCTGCCCCACTAGCTGGCTCAAACAATATCTGGGTTGAGTACACAAGTTTAATTACTACTTACGCAGCTCTGTCTCAAAGCCCATCTGTTGTTGGTGATATTACAGCTTCTGGCGGTTACTTAGCCGTTGGTTCTTTTGGTGCTTCATTTGTTGACGGAACTATTGTTGATTATGTAACAGGCAATGGGCGTATTACTGCTGGTGCAGCAGATGGCATTACACTTTATAACGGCGGTACTTCTGCTCGTACAAGTCTTTTAGCTTTAAATGCAAACGGTGCTTTAGGTGTAGGTACAAGTCCTTCTTATGGTACTTCTGGGCAAGTTCTTCAATCTACTGGTACAAGCACACCTCCAACATGGGTAACCCCTTCCAGTGGCGCAGTAGTTCAAGTTAAATCAACAACGCTTACTACTTTATTTTCAACAACGTCAACTTCTTATACAGCAATTACTGGTTTGTCTGTTTCTATTACGCCAACTTCCGCATCTAATAAAATATGGGTAACTGCTAATATTGTTTGTGGAAATTCTGTTGCTACTGTTTTTCAGCCTGTTGCTTTATATAGAAATGGTTCAATTTTGACTGGTGCAGTTGGTACTGCGTCAGGTTCTAGAACTCAAGCAACCACAGGTGCTGGTCGTGTAAACGATGTAAGCGATACTTATAATCTTGTAATAAATTATTTAGATAGCCCAGCAACTACTAGTGCAACTACCTATCAACCATATATTTCCAATAATAACGGTTCAACTGCTAACGTAAACGCAAACGGTTTAAATGCAAACAACGCTGCAACTGGAACTTATATTTCTACCATCACAGTTATGGAAGTTACACCATGAGCCATAAAGCAATTTATGCACTTTATCCACAAGTTGTTACTATCTCAGATGAAGCTGGTGCTTTTGACAAAGATGGTAATTTAGTAGAAATTGACTTAGATGCTGTACAAGCATGGAGTGACCCAGAAGCTTATAAGTACCAACGCCATGTAGAATATCCATCTATTAAAGACCAGCTTGATACCCTTTACCATGAAGGCTATGATGGTTGGAAAGCACAAATTAAAGCAGTAAAAGATAAGTATCCAAAGGCATAATAATGGCTATCTCCACGATAAACCAAAATGGCTTAAACGCTCCGTTGACGCTGACTGCACCTAATTTAGGTACACCATCAGCTATTAACTTAACGAATGCTACGGCTTTACCAGCTAGTGCTATGCCCGCTGGAAGTATTATTCAGCTTGTTTATGGTACTGGTAATACGTCTACTACTTACTCTTCTACATCTTACGCAACTACAGGTATAGCTGCAACAATTACACCTCAATTTTCCAACAGCAAAATATATATAACAACTTCTATACCTCTAGCTGTAAGTGGATCGGGAGCATATGGAGCAGGGCTAGCAATTTATCGTGGTGGTTCGGCTATTTTTACAGATACAAATGCTTACGATGAAGGCTATTCTTCTACAAACCCGTCCACTTCCAATAACGTATTTAGATGGGGCAGGTCACATTTACAATATTTAGATAGCCCAGCAACTACAGGAAGCACTACATATACTATTTATTGTGCAGCGTATACAAATACTATTGTTACTTGTATTGGTGGAGCAGTTGGAATGATTACTTTAATGGAAGTAAAACAATAAATGCCATACATCGGAAACCCCATATACCAATCGGCTTTTGTTACCGACCAATTTAGCGGTAACGGCTCTACTACGGCTTTCACAATGTCGGTGGCTCCTGCTGGCACATCTAACGTGCTGGTTGTGGTTTCTGGTGTAGTTCAAGATCCATCTACTTATGGTGTAGTTGGTAACACGCTTAACTTCACAACTGCCCCTCCATCTGGTACAGGCAACATCTCATGCCGTTATCTTGGCGTTCCAGTAACAGGCGTAACAACTACAGCTTATAGAACTAAAACCGAATTTACGGCGACCGCTGGACAGACTACATTCACACCGCCTTCTTATACAGTGGGGTATATAGATGTTTTCCGTAACGGAGTTTTGCTGGGTTCTGCCGATTACACTGCATCAAACGGCACAACCGTGGTCCTTGCTACTGGCGCTACCGCTGGCGACCTTATTACTACGGAAAGCTTCTACGTCTCAAGCGTATTAAATGCTATTCCTAATAGTCCAGCTTCTGTTGGCACATCCAACATCCAGTCAAGCGTAACCCTAACAACGCCGACTATAGACAAGATTAATACTTCGGTAGCAAATACAAGCCTTGGTGCTGGTAATGCTTCTATTATGAAGAACCGCATTATTAATGGTGCGATGACAATTTTTCAGCGTGGTGCAAGTGTAACTTCTAGTGGATATAGCGTTGATAGATGGTCTTATACTGCATCACAATCATCAAAAGGAACCGCCAATCAATCATCTACTGCACCAGCAGGATTTGTTAATTCATTAAGTTTTACTTCTTCTTCTGCATATTCTGTAGGAAGTGGTGATTACTTTTTGTTTTATCAAGGAATTGAAGGATTAAATATTGCAGATTTAGGGTGGGGAACTGCTAATGCAAAAACAGTTACTTTGTCATTTTGGGTGCAATCTTCATTAACAGGAATTTTTGGTGGTGCATTAAATAATGGTCAAGGTTCTTCTTATGCATATCCCTTCACTTACACCATTTCTTCAGCAAACACTTGGACGCAAATTTCAATAACTATTGCTGGCCCAACAAGCGGAACATGGGTAACAAATAATGGCACAGGAGTTCAAGTAGCGTTTGGTTTAGGGTGTGGTTCTTCATTTAGCGGAACTGCTGGTAGTTGGTCGGCAAATAACTATTTTTCAGCCACAGGTGCTACATCCGTAGTAGGAACAAGCGGTGCAACCTTCTACATTACTGGTGTTCAACTAGAAGTAGGAAGTAGTGCTACTGGATATGAGTATCGCCAATATGGTCAAGAATTAGCTTTATGCCAGCGTTATGCACAAGTTATTGAAGCAAATGGTTTTGGAATTTATTTATCATCAGCAAATTGCGGAACTACTTGGGCTTGGTGGCCTTTAAAAGCAACATTTAGGTCAGCACCTTCTTTAACGCTTCAAAATAGTGGCGCATGGAGTGGCACAACACCAACAATTTATGCACAACCTGATCAAGTTGGATTTTATGGTGGAACTACCAATTTTTATCTTGGTGGCGGTAGCTCTGGTAATGTTGTAGCGGTTCTTTCTGCGGAGTTATAAAATGTATAAATTACAACAAAACGCACCTGACGGAAAAGCATATAGCGTAATTCGTTTAACAGACGGAGCTTTAATTCCATTTGACCCATCCAACACAGACTACCAAGCCTACTTAAAATGGGTAGCTGAAGGCAATACACCGGAGGCAGCAGAATGACACAAGCAGCTAACTTAGCAGCACTCGGTTCTAACGGTTCACTTCAAATGCCAACATGGACTACGGCTACTCGCCCTACGGGTGTCGCTGGATTAACTGGATATAATTCAAGTTATGGTGGCTTAGAATATTACAACGGTACTAGCTGGACAACAGTTTCAACTCCACCTATTTATACAGGAACATATTTACTTGTAGCTGGTGGTGCTGGTGGTGCTCCATCTGGTGGAAGCGGTGCTGGCGGTTTGTTAACAGGAACCTATTCATTATCTATTGGCACAACATATACTTTTGTTGTTGGAGCTGGAGCAGCGGGTGGCGCCAAAGCAAACGGGTCAAACTCTACTGCTTTTGGATTAACCGCTCTTGGTGGTGGTTATGGCGCTGACGGTGGTGGCGGTTCAGGAGCACCTTCAAGCGGGGGTTCAGGTGGAGGTGGTGGTTCAGGTTCCTATACCACAGGTGCATCAGGAACTTCAGGTCAAGGCTATGCTGGCGGTAACTCTGCTGGAGCATCAGGAAACTATGGATCTGGCGGTGGTGGCGGTGCTGGTGGAATTGGCGGTAATGGCGGAACAAATGCTGGTGCAGGTGGTGTTGGTGCTGTAACTACTATTATTACCACAGCTCAAGCAACATCCGCTTCAGTTGGTCAAGTTGTAAGTTCTTCGGTTTATTTTGCTGGTGGTGGTTCTGGTTCTGTTTATAACTCGGGAACGATTGCTGCTGGTGGTTATGGTGGTGGTGGAACTGGTGCGTTAGGTAATGGTGGTGGTGGAACAGTAACAAATCCAACCAACGGCTCTGCAAATTCAGGTGGAGGTTCAGGTGGATATGGTTTATCTGGTGGAACTTCTCCATCAGGTGGTTCAGGTGTATTTATTCTTTCTGTTCCAACTGGGACATATTCTGGTACTACAACTGGAAGTCCAACAGTAGTTACTAATGGTTCAAATACAGTAATGATTTTTAAATCTTCGGGGACATATACGGCATGAGTCATTTCGCTAAAGTTCACAACGGAATTGTTGAGCAAGTTATTGTTGCAGAACAAGACTTTTTTGATACATTTGTAGATACAAGTCCCGGTGAGTGGATTCAAACATCCTACAATACCCAAGGAAACAAACATCTTTTAGGTGGCACTCCGCTTCGTGGTAATTTTGCTGGAATTGGTTTTACATACGACAGAGAAAATGATGTATTTATTCCACCAAAACCATCTGAAAATGCAACATTAAACACAACAACATGGCTGTGGGAAGTACCAGCTAAAGGATTACCAAATGGCTCTAACTAAAGTCCAAGGGGCAATGATGTCCTCTAGTCCAGCCGTAACTGTTTATACGTCTGGATCTGGTACCTATACAACTCCAGCTAATTGCTCTTATCTTACTGTTCGTATGGCTGGTGGCGGTGCTGGTGGATCAGGAAACGGAACAAGCCCAGGAAATGGCACAAGTGGTGGCAACACAACTTTTGGTAGCGCATTTTTAACTTGTAATGGTGGTTCAGGATCGCCAAATTATTTTACTGGTGGTTCTGGTGGTACCGCTAGTGGTGGTGATATTAATATTACAGGTCAAAACGGTATGGGCGTTTCTAACAACGCTCAAAGTACTAATGCTGGCGCTGGAGGTAGCAATTTATTAGGTTTAGGAGGATCCACTCCAAATACAGGTGTAAATGGATATGCTGCAACTGGATATGGCGCAGGTGGTGCTGGTGCTGGTAATATTCCCGCTGGTCAAAATGCAGCTTGTGGTGGCGGTGCTGGCGGTTATTTGGAAAAATTAATTACGTCTCCGTCTGCTACTTATGCGTATTCAGTTGGTTCTGCTGGATCTGGAGGCGCTGCTGGTACATCTGGTTGGGCTGGCGGAAATGGTTCTGGTGGCATTATTATTATTACAGCATATTTCTAATGTTTGGAATCTCAGCCTTTGCACAGTCACCGTTTGCCTCTTTAGGGGGAACGTCTTATCCTGTCTCGGTTTCTGAAAGCTTTACTCTATCCGATTCTTATGCTGGACCTGCTGCCTTTAATGTAACGGATTCTGAATCTTTTACTAGTACGGACGGGGATAGCCCAAGTTTTGATTTCCGTCCTTTTGTCAATGAATCTTTTACTTTATCGGATGCCTATACTGGAAACTGGACTGGAACGCTGACAGTTTCAGAAACAACTACTTTAACTACAACCCAAGCGGCTCAGGCGGCATTTGCCCCTACCGATGCGGAAACGTTTACACTTACAGCCGTTCAAACCGGTTCTTTAAATGCCAACGTAACGGATACAGATACGGTTACATTCTCAGATGTTTGGGCAGCAAATGCTAACTTTGTAGGCGCTATTTCAGAAAACCCTTCATTTTCAGATGCTTACACGGGTAACGCTGGGTTTGCTACGACAGTGCTAGAGTCGTTCAATCTAACAGATGTTTGGGCAGCGCAGGCTAATTTTAAACCTTCAATAGCCGAGTTAATCACATTTATTGATACCCAAATTGCCTATGGATGGTTTAGAATTGATGATGACCAGACCGTAACTTGGCAGGCTGTAAACAATAACCAAAGTATTACTTGGACAAATACAGGGGACGATCAAAACCCTAACTGGCAACAAATTAATAATACACAGTATTAAAGGACAAATATGGCATCAACGTATACAACTAGTCTAAAAATCCAAGAAATTGGTACTGGTGACCAATCTGGTACATGGGGTAATACTACCAATACTAACTGGACTTTGATTGAACAGGCTGTCGCTGGGGTAGTAAATATCCCTATGACAAATGCTAACTATACGATGACCAACCTAAACGGTGTTTCAGATGAAGCCCGTAATATGGTATTAAACGTTACCGGAACCAATTCGGGTATATACCAAGTCGTTGCGCCTTTAGTGCCTAAATTCTATATTGTCTCAAATAATACTACTGGCGGATACGCTATCCAGATTGGTGCTTCTACGGGTTCTATTATTACTATTCCTAACGGAGTCACAGCTCAAGTTTATTGTGATGGGTCTACTGGATTTTTTTCAGCCCAAACAGGTTCTGCCGGTAACTTTATTGTAAATGGTACTTTAACTGCAACTGGCGTAACCGATACAGGCGTTTTAACTGCTAGCTCTGTAACCGCTGGATCTTTAACAATTTCTGGAACGGCTGCATTTACAAACACTACGGCGTCTTCTGTATTCTCTGCAAGCCCTTTAATGCCTACTCCAAGCAGTTCTGATAACTCCACTAAAGGCGCTACTACTGCTTTTGTACAAACCGCTCTTTCAGGCGCTACTATTACCGGTCAGATTTCTATGTGGCCTACAACTAGCGCACCTAGTGGGTATTTATTATGTGATGGCTCTGCTGTTTCTCGTACAACCTACTCTGCTCTTTATGGGGTTGTCGGAACAACTTTTGGTTCTGGTGACGGATCTACAACATTTAACCTACCAAACTACACAGATAGAATGCCTATTGGTAAAGGTACTATTGCGGCTACGATTGGCGCTACTGGCGGTTCTTCTACTACAACTTTAAGTACATCTAATTTGCCAGCACACAGCCATAGCGCATCTGTTACAGATCCCGGTCACTACCACCATGCTTTATATAACGGCGCATACAATGGCGGCGGAGCGGGTGCGGCAATGGGTTCTTCTGGTAACTCTGGTGGCGGTAACGTTTCCGTTGAGGTTACTAATATTTCTGTATCTATTGGTAATACTGGTTCTGGTACTGCAGCAACTACCATTTCTCCATACCTTGGTATTAGCTTTATTATTAAAACGTAAGGTGAAAAAAGTGTGTTATGCCAGACCCATTAGGACTTTCAGAAGGAGTCAAAGGGCTTAATGCAAGCTTAGATTCTGCTCGTGAAGCAAGTAAATCAGTTTCTAAGCAGATTGAAAATATACAAAAAGATGGTTTAGAAGTAGCGCAGCGTCAGGCACAAGAACGCATCCGTGCCAGACGGGAAGCAGAAGTAAAGAAAGAAAGGGCGCTGATTAAAGCGCTTGAAGAGTGGAAGCGTAAGAAACAAATCTCCGATGAGGAGGCAAAATTGAAAATTGATTTTGTAAAGAAGTACGGTGCAAAAGAGTGGGAAGCAGTATTAAAAATTAAGCTGGATATTGAAAACCTTCAAAGAAAAGATAACGAAGAGTTCCAGCATGATTTAAAAGAAGTAAGGCGGGTGCAGTTTTATTGTTTTGTAGCTGCTTTGATTGTGACTTTATGGCTTAAATTTGTATTGGGAGTAATTTAATGAACGACATACTAAAACATATTCTAACTGGTAAAGACAACGAGACACACGATATTGCTAAATGGGCATGGATGCTAGGTTTTTTCCTTGTTGGTTGTTCCGCAATTTATTTAATTTATACCGGCAAAGATATTAGTTTGACCGAATTAGCTGGTGCATTAGGTATTGTTTCTGGTTCCGGTGCTGCTTCTGTTGCTGGTAAACAAATGGCTGGTGCTGAACCGGACGCACAATAATGTGGAAAAATTTATTTAGTTTAGCTACCAGTTTTATAGGTGGGTCTAGTGTCCAAATTTATATATATTTGGCTTTGGCTGTTGGCGGTTTTGGAGCTGGCTTTTATGTGGAGCATTTGCGTTTTGTTCAATTCAAAGATGAAGTTGCTATTACTGCACAAAAACAAGCGGACCAAACAGCGGCAATCCAAAAACAACATGAATTAGTAACTAAAGGAATATCTGATGAATACGATGCGAAGCTTAATACTCTGCGTAATTATTACAAGTCTACAAGCGTGTGGAGCAACAATGGTGGCGGCTCCGTGTCCGGCATTTCCGCAGCCCCCAAGTCAGCTGATGTTGTCTCCTCCTACAATGAACTTGCTGCAAACTGCGCCCAAACAACCTTAATGTTGGTTGAGTTACAAAAGTGGATAAATGAACAGGTAGGCATTAAATGACTGAACAACAATTAACCCAGCTAGGAATTGATACAAAATGGTATCAACCATTGATGGATACTTTTATTAAGTACAACATCAGCACCACCCAACGTCAGGCCTCTTTCTTAGGTCAATGCATGCATGAATCTAATAACTTTAAAACATTAGAAGAGAACTTACACTACAAAGCTGAGTCTTTGATGAAGGTGTGGCCATCTCGCTTTACTACATTAGAATATGCTATTCAATACGCTAATAACCCAGAAAAGATCGCTAATAAGGTATATGCGGGTCGTATGGGCAATGGTGACGAGGAGTCTGGTGATGGCTGGAAATACCACGGCAGAGGCTTAATTCAGCTTACTGGCAAAGAGAACTATGAGCGATGCGGATCTGGTTTGGGTGTGGATTTTGTTGGGAACCCTAATTGGTTGCTTGATCCTAAATATGCGTCTTTGAGCGCAGGCTGGTTTTGGAATAAAGCTGGTCTTAATGACCTAGCAGATGCTCAAGAGTACGGTCAGATGACCAAAAGAATTAACGGCGGGACCTTGGGTTTAGATGACAGAATTGCTAAAATAACTAAAGCAAAACAAATACTAGGGTAAACCCGCATGTTTAACAAACAAGAATGGAAAAAAGAAAGAAGAAAAGATCCCGCTTATAGAGCTAGGGAGAATAAACTTCAAACCATTCGCCGTGCAAATAAAGGCACTTCTTTAGAAGATCCAGAAAAAGTGCGAGCTAGAACTAAAGCTTGGAAACAAGCAAACCCCGGTAGAGTAATAGCAAATACTACTAGGCGTAAAAAACATATTAGACTTAGAACTCCAAATTGGTTAACTCCTATTGATTTTGAGCGCATACAAACTCAGTATCAATTAGCGGCTTTATTGACTAAAATAACTGGTAACCCTTGGGAAGTGGACCATGATATTCCTTTGTTAGGAAAAAATGTATCAGGCTTACATGTGCCATCTAACTTAAAAGTAATCTCAAGGCAAGACAATTTAACAAAATCTAACCGGTTTGAGGTGGTTTAATGCCGTTACAAAAATTACAATTTAGGCCGGGTGTTTATAGAGAAGGCACTATTTACAGTAACGAAGGTGGTTGGTACGACTGTGATAAAATACGCTTTCGTTCTGGTTTACCTGAAAAAATTGGAGGCTGGACACAGCTATCTCCTAATCAATTTCTTGGAGTTGCCCGTTCTATTTGGGTATGGTTAGATGGAGATGCTGGTGTTGGTACTCAGTATATTGGCGTTGGCACAAATAACCACTATTACATTTATACCGGTGGTGTCTATAACGATGTTACCCCAATCATACAAACAGATATGTTAACTAACCCTTTTACAACAGCATCAGCTTCATCAATCGTAACTGTATCTGACGCTTCCTATAATCCGGGTATTGGGGATTTTGTTAATTTTTCTGGTGCAACGGCGGTTGGCGGTTTAATTATTAGTGGACAGTATCAAGTCTTAACTGTACCAAGTTCAACTACATACACAATTAATGCTGGGTCTAATGCAACAAGTACAGCAACTGGTGGTGGCACAGTAACTGCGGCCTATAACTATCCTAGCGGTCTAAACGTTTATACCATTGGCACAGGATGGGGTGCTGGTCCTTGGGGTCGAGGAACGTGGGGTTCTGCGTATTCTTCGGGTGTTGGACAACAGTTACGCCTTTGGTCTAACGATAATTTTGGTGCTGACCTTGTATTAGCTCCTCGTGGTGGTCCAGTATTTTATTGGCAAGATAGCGGAACAGTATCAACCCGCGCTCAATATTTAAGCAACTTAGCTAATTCTACAACTGCAGTTACCGATGCTTCTACATTTACTGCCAGCGCTACAACCATAACGGTTAGCACAGCTAATGCGCCGTATATTTTTCCTTACATGGAAATTACTGGTACTCACATTACTGCGGGAACTCAAGTGGCTTCAAGCTACATAACCGGATCTACATCTGTACCGATTACTTCACCTACAACTGGTGTTAATGCGGGCAACTATAACTTTTCTTATGCTGGTGCGTTTGTGCCAACTCAAACCTATCAAGTTATTTCATCAGAGGTTCAAGAATTTATTATCTGTTTTGGGGCAAACCAATATAGTCCAAATAATGCCAATACCGCATTTAATCCTATGACTGTGCGCTGGTCTGATCAAGCTAACCAATATCAATGGATTCCACAACTTACCAACCAGTCGGGTGAATATACTTTAACAAACGGCTCATACATTATGTGTGCCCGTGCAACTCGCCAAGAGATTTTGGTTTGGACAGATTCAGCAATATATTCCATGCAATATATTGGTGCGCCATATGTTTGGGGTTTCCAGATTTTGATGGACAACATATCTGTTATGGGTCCAAACGCTACGATTACCGTAAACAATATTACCTATTGGATGGGTCGTGACCGTTTCTATATGTATGACGGTACAGTAAAAACTTTACCTTGCTCGTTAAAACAATATTTATTTGAAGATATTAACCAAGATCAAAGCTACCAAGTATTTGCTGGCGCTAATGAAGGCTTTAACGAAGTCTGGTGGTTTTATGTTAGTAACTCCAGTTTAAATACATCTGTAGATAAATACATCGTTTATAACTATTTAGACCAATGTTGGTATTACGGCACAATGGCTCGCAGTGCTTGGCTACAAACTGGAACCCAACCTTACCCAATTGCAGCTGACTATAACGGTAGATTGCTTTACCACGAAAACGGCAACGACGATCAGTCTACTTCCAGCACCCAACCTATAGATGCTTATATTCAGTCTTCAGACTTTGATATTGGTGACGGGCAGAGCTTTGGTTTTGTTTGGAGAATGTTGCCTGACGTAAACTTTAATAGTTCTACAACTAACCAGCCGTCGGTAACTATCCAGCTACAACCACGCCAAAACTCTGGTTCAGCCTACAATACTAACGTAGATAATCCACAGGTTTTAAGTAGTCAAGACTTTTCTGTTTCTGTGCCAGCTTATACGGTTAATCAGTTTACTGGGCAGGTATATACCCGTGTTCGAGGCCGTCAAATGGCATTTAGATTAGAGTCTACTGGACAGGGTGTAGCTTGGCAATTAGGCGCTCCACGTATTGATATTAGACCTGATGGACGCCGTTAATGACTATTCCAACTTATAACAACTATAACGGTACTCCGTTAAACCCAACGCCGCCAAACTTACCGGTAGCTGCTCCTCAAACCTATGATACCCAGTTTGAGAACCAGATGCTCAATACGATGCGTCTGTATTTTAACCAGCTCAATAACTATACTCAGGCCACCCAAGTACCAAGTTCTGGCACTACAAATAATAGACCCACAACAGGGCGCCAAACAGGGCAGGTTTACTTTGATACCACTCTAGGCTATCCAATATGGTGGAATGGAACAAAATGGGTAAATGCTTCCGGATCGGCAGTTTAAATGATAAAATCCAATAAAATTGAGGTAAAGGACCTATTATGAGCGGTGGCGGCGGCAATGCAATACTCCCAGCAGTGGGAGCTGGACTAGGAATAGCATCCCTGATTGCTACAGGAGGCGCAGACGCCCCTCTTGTTGGCGCTGAATTAATGGGTCCAACCGATGCTGAGTTAGGCTATGAGGGCATGAGCTCTATTCTTCCAAGCCTAAGCCAAGCGGCAACTGGGGCTAGTGTAGCAAACAACTTAAATAACGTTAATAACGCATTAAGCCCTCAAGAATTACAAGCTTGGAACCAAGGTCAAATGGATTCTTTTGTACAGAATCCTAACCAATATGCTCCAGTAGCATCTAATGACCAAACTCCATTAGTTCCTGTAAATCAGGACGTAGTATCTAATGTTCCTGCTGCGCCACAGATTCCTGATCGTTCGCTGACTTACCAAGGACAAAACGTTGTATTGCCGGGAGAGGGTGGAGATATTTCCGCTTGGCAACCAAACCAACCCGGTATGCAACCATTTTTGCAATCTGGTCCAGACGCTACAAGTTATGGTTTTCCAAAAATTCCAACGGATCAGTTGCCACAAACCAACATAGAAACCCCTACTCCAGATCAATTAAAGCAATTACAAGTAGGTGGCCCTCAAGCTGCAGGCACTCCTTGGTATGAGCAGTATTGGAAAAACCTTACAGATACTTCTGGAAAAGGTCTTAACTGGACTCAAAAAGGCACTTTAGGCGCTGCTGGTATTGCAACCCTATTAGCATTGCAAAAGTCTAATGCAATGAAGCCTAACTATTTGCCCGGCTATACACCGCCTTCTGCTGCTTCCTATGGCCTAGGCAGAACACTAGCGCCTAACTATCAACCATTACGTGCATCAGCATATGGTTATGCTACAGGTGGAAACGTTTCCAGCGCTCCTACTCCAATGCCCGGATCTGTACCAAGCCAAGGCATAGCACCTGCAGATTTAATGCAAAAAAGCACTGCATTACCACAGCAATTACAAGACCTTATGTCACAATATGGGATTACCTCACAGCAGGCATCTCAAGGTATTCAGTCTTTAATGGGCAACCAACCTACTCCTAGGGCTGGCGCATCATTCAGTACGGGTGGAGTTCCTCATTTAAAAGAAGGTTCTTTTGTAGTTCCTGCTGACGTAGTAAGCCATTTTGGTAACGGCTCTACGGATGCTGGTTTAAAAGCATTGCAAAGACATCTAGGTGCTAGTCCTATTATGGGACACGGCGATGGCATGAGTGATGACATCCATACCAGCATTGAAGGCAAACAGCCTGCTCGTGTAGCCAATGGTGAAGCTATCGTAGCTCCAGAGAAAGTCAGAGAATTAGGCAAAGGTTCTACCGATGCTGGTGCTAAAAAGTTATATGCAATGATGAATAAAGTTCGTAAAGCCCGTACTGGGACTACGAAACAAGGTAAACAGATTACAGCTGATAAGTACATGCCAGCATGATTGTTAAGCACGTAAACGTTAATTATTGCGCTCAAGTATGGCCAGATGTTGAAAAACATATAGCAGAAGCGCAAAAATACGGTGGTGATGATTACACGCTAGAGCAAGTAAAATCATACGTTTGTACTGGGCAGTGGTTGTTATTGGTAGCAGTAGATGAGCAGGGAGCAATACACGGTGCGGCAACGGTAACATTTTTAAATATGCCAAATGACCGGATTGCTTTTATTACGTTTATTGGCGGTAGATTAATATCTAACAAAGATACGTATGCTCAGATGGCAAGTATATTTAAGCAACTTGGAGCAACAAAAATACAAGGTGCTGCTAGAGAGTCTATAGCCCGTTTGTGGAGTAGATATGGTTTTGAAGAACGCTACAGAATTGTAGAGGCAAAGATATGAGAAGTTACTCAAGAAGAGAATTGTACGCATTAGGTGAAACCCTAGGCGAATCCGTTACCCA
>Ga0208250_1000149_pt1 | contig 23683 bp, 26 predicted proteins | sample CryBogCBE18Aug09_FD_184557 | JGI IMG/M metagenome (GOLD analysis project Ga0208250, IMG submission 184557) | Freshwater microbial communities from Crystal Bog, Wisconsin, USA - CBE18Aug09 (SPAdes) (version 2) | ecosystem: Environmental > Aquatic > Freshwater > Lake | place: Crystal Bog... | reverse complement strand
TTTCGATTGTGTCTCCTGAATACGATTCGTTCTCCGATGTTGTAGCAATTCTTTTCACACCTAGATCAACTCCAATACAATTCTTCGGAACATACTGTTCCGAATTGGGCACATCAACTGTACACAAAAGAAACCATTTACCTGATCTGCAAACAAGATCAACTTGTCCTTTTCTATATTTAAACAATTCTGTATCATAGATATGGATTGGAATATTTTTCAGTCTTCCATTTACCGTCCAAATACTAATTGTGTTACCTTCAAAAGACAAAATTCTATCATCATAAACCACAGCCCCATTTTTTTTAAAACCATTGGGTGTTTTTTGTCTTTTAATTTTATAACTATTAGTTACATTATCTATTCCTCTAACAATCAATTGTGAAGAAAAATTTTTATACTTTTGTTTAATATCATGATACACAATCTTATGCACATGATATTTTCTATACTCTTGTTTTTCAAAAGCTATAGAAGATATTTCATTCTGAACAACATTAAACATATTCATCGTGCCCAAGAGGGCACGATGTTGAAAATCATTCGTGATTATTTTGATTTTCAATGTTTTCTTCATTATATAATGTTTTTACAAATTACTAATTATAACACCTTCTTTTTTTCAATGTTTACAAATATTTCGTATAATATTTCATTGAGGAGGAATTGTGTTGAACTCGATTCCTCCCCACCCACAAGGGGTGGGGTTTCCTCTCGACAAGACTATGAATAATTCAGAATGGATATTAAAGCCGATTAATCGAGAAGTAGCTGATGAATTGGCTTATGAATGCAAAATACCAAGACCAGTAGCTAACGTATTGGTAAGTAGAGGTATAGAAACCAAAGAAAGCGCACAAGAATTTATCGAAAAACCTGTGCGCTTAATTCGCGCCCCAAAAGATCTACCAGATTGCCTGCCCGCAGTGTTGCGATTAGAAAAAGCAATAAAAAACAAAGAAAAGATTTTTGTTTGGGGGGATTATGATGTAGACGGAATAACATCCACAGCCATTGTGGTTACATGCTTCAAAATGTTTGGCGCGAATTTCATTTATAAAGTGCCAAATCGCTTCGACGATGGATATGATATTAAAAGACATTCTGTCGATGAATGCGTGAAAGAAAACTGTACCCTGCTGATGAGTGTTGACTGTGGTATTGTGGCATTTGATACTGCCGAATACGCAAAAGAAAAAAATATAGATCTTATCATCACCGACCACCACTCTGCAAGCGATGATGGAAGAATTCCTGATTGTATCGCTGTTGTTAACCCATCAAGAATTGATTCAAGGTATGGCTTTCCAGGACTATGTGGAGCATCTGTGGCTTTTAAACTCATGCTGGCTCTTGGCAAAAAACTTGGATTTGACATAAATAAAATCATTGAAAGCACACTAGAACTAGTGGCCCTAGGCACTGTAGCTGATGTTGCTCCGATGATTGATGAAAATAGAATATTAGTTCACAAAGGATGCCAAATACTTTCAGATTCTTCTAAATTAGGCATAAAAGAACTGCTTAAGATTGCCGGGGCCACAAATGTAGATACTACAACTATCGGATTTCAGATTGGGCCTAGAATTAATGCAATTGGAAGATTGTCTGATCCAATGATTGCTTTAGAATTGCTTTTAGAAAGCACTCCTCAGCGAGCTAAATTCCTTGCGATGCAGCTAGATACAGCAAACAAAAGAAGACAATCTAAGCAAGAGCACATGTTATCTGAAGCTATTGAGCTAGTAGAAAGGGAGAAGCTTTATACATATCCAGCAATTGTTTGCTGGGCTAAATCTTGGCACCCTGGACTAATTGGCTTAGTTTCAGGAAAACTTGCAGAAAAATATCACAGGCCTTCAATTGTTTTAGCAGTGGATGAAGAAGGCAAAGCAAAAGGCTCATGCCGATCAACAAAAAATGTAAACATTTTGCAAATATTAAAGCATAAAAATGTATTGCCATTTTATGCGCAAAAGCAAGATGGCTCACCAATTGTAGGTGGACATGCTTTTGCGGCAGGGATGACTATACCTGAATCAAATTTAGAATTGTTCAGGGCTAATGTTTGTGAAGTGTTAAGCGATTTAAATCCAGATTTTTCTCCAGGGAAAAGAATATTTTTTGCAGACTCAAGAGTGGTGTGTGGTGAAGTTAACGATGATACCTTTGAATCGCTACAGGGCCTCGCTCCTTTTGGGGCTGGAAATAACGATCCAGTTTTTTGGCTAAGAAATGTCATGGTTTCCGAGCAAAGTTATTTATCAAACGAAAAACATCTTAAAATGATTCTTGTAGATGATAAATTCAGGTTCAAAAAAGTTTCTTCAATCCTTTGGCACAGGGCTCAAGATTATTTAGATAATTATGTTGGCAAAAAAATTGATCTTCTTTTTACTTTTGGAAAAGAAACTCGCGGTTTTGGTCCTAAATTTTACCTAAGTATTGTTGATTTCAAAATTTGTGATTAAAAAATTATATTTTTTTACGTAACATTATTTATGCTTGTCATTATACAAAAATTTTGACATTTAAAGGACTTTATGAGCAAACATAATGATGTTATAAACACTTCGATACAATTTTTACTTGAAGAGGCAGTTTTAAGATACCAAGACGCTGTGGCTTCTAAGTGCTCCAATACCATAGAGGATTGTTATAAGAAAATCACTTCTTATTACAATCCTCTTGATTTTTATTCCAACTGGTATGATCAATATAAATATCTTTTTGATTCTGAAGAAGATTTCATTGCTGATTATTTAAGAGTTTTTGCTACCGTTTTACTTGGATGGAAGCCTAGAAATAAGCGGAAAAAATCGAGGTATGAAGGATCAGGAGAATTCAAAAATTATTTTATAGGATCACTTTATCATAATTATGTAAACATGATAAAAGCTGACCAGGCCGCAAAAAGAAATATGACAAAAAAGTGTCCTATTTGCGAAACATGGGTGAACCCTATTTCCACTCATTTGATTTCTGATCACACTGAATTACTTTGGGACTTTCTGTATGAAATGTCTATTGATATCGACAATTTGAAAAGCTGCCCATTTTGCACCAATTTCAAAATTGGCAAAAATATAACCTCTGATAAAATCACTGATTTGATAAAATCACATTTTGTTTCTAAACATTCAAGCTTATTATTTAATAAATTCAATGAAATGTATCCTGATATTTCCACAATTTCACCAAAAACTGTTTCATCATTTATTGAAGAAAACGATGATGAGCTTGACATTTACGAAGTGACAGAAGATCCTGGAGGATTTTTGTCTAAATTATTTTATTTAGATCTGAACGACATACAAAAGTCTATTATTGAGTCTGCTCTGAATGGAGAGACAAATTTGGTTTATAAAAATCAAAAATATAAATGTACAAAATCAGAATGGGATGAGGCTTTAGAAAGCTTAAAGGAGATTATATCAATTTATGGAAACTAACGATACACAAGAAAAAACAACGAACAACATACCTGACGAAAACTTCATTTATTCGGAAGACCCTTATACTTTTCGAGTAAGAGGTGAAGCAAATCATTCAGATCCAGGAAGAGAACCTACAGACCCCCATAAGCTATCAAGAGCCATTTTGCATGCCATGAGAGAAAGTGAATATGTGCGAATTTTGTCAGTGGGTCCAAAAGCTTTAAATATCACAATGCAGGCCTTCAGGCTTGCGGCGCAAGAAGTGGAAAGCAGAACAAATGGCTCTTGTTTGGTCTGCAGACAAGCAGAATATGATGCAATTGTAGGGAATAATAAAACAAAAGGAACATGCACAAGGATTTTTGGAATCCCAATAAAATACGCGCTTTAAATTTGAAGATTTTCGAGCAAAAAATCGATTTTAAAGTAAATATTTTTGACGAAAAACACAATCATTTAAACACAAAAAGTGTTGAAGATTTGATAAACAAAAAGATAAAATCAATAGGTAAGCTATTGCCTATTTCAGAAGATAACATAAAGAAGAAACTACTGATTTTTATTAAAAAAAACAGGGTTGCAATGAGAACTGAGCAAAGCTGCTGTCGTTTCATAAAGCAATTTGATACGGCAGCTTTTTTATACTGTGACACATGTAATGATGTGCAAAATAGTATGTCTTGGATGATTTGCAAAAATTGTGGTTCTTTCAATAAATTCAAAATCTAGGTGGCTTAAGGAGTATATATATAAATGGAACTTTTCTTATTTATAGATTCTCCGGCCACAAAGAGAGGAGAAAAATATGTTATTTGATGAACAACTATCACGAAAACCTAATTTATACCCCTGGACTCAAACTTTTATCGACGCAATGTGGTCTGGACATTGGACTCCTAACGAATTCAATTTTCAAAGTGATTTTCACGATTATAAAGTAAACCTTTCTGAAGAAGAGCGAGATATCATTAAGCATACACTATCTGCAATTGGGCAGATTGAAGTGGCCGTGAAGAAATTCTGGTTGAAGCTAGGTGACAATTTGCCACATCCTTCCATGACTGATTTGGGTGCCGAAATGGCGCACATCGAAACCATTCATAACATCGCTTATGAAAAACTACTGAAAGTGCTAAATCTCGAACATGTGTTTGAAGAAAATATGCAGCTTGATATCATTAAAGGCCGCGTAAAATATCTTCACAAATATAATCACAAATATTACAAAGATTCTAAAAAACAATATATTTATTCTTTGATTTTATTTACTTTGTATGTGGAAAATGTGTCTTTATTTAGCCAATTTTATGTCATTAATTGGTTCAATCGATTCCGAAATGTGCTCAAAGATACTGCACAACAAGTGGCATACACTGCTAAAGAAGAAAATATTCATGCTATCGTTGGAATGAAAATCGTCAACGTTATTAGAGAAGAATATCCAGATTTATTTGACGCTGACCTAGAAGAAAGAATTCTTTCTGAGGCAGAAGAAGCTTTGAAATGTGAATGTAAAATAATCGATTGGATTATGGGCGATTATAAAGCTGAAAAAATTTCAAGCGATATATTGAAAGAGCTTGTAAAATCAAGGCTAAATCAATCACTTGAGCAAATTGGATTCAAGAAAATATTCACGAATCTAGACGAAGAGTTATTAAATCAAACAGATTGGTTTTATGAAGATGTTCTTGGCAACACTAACACAGACTTTTTCCATGCAAGACCAGTTAACTATGTAAAAAATCACACATCTATCTCCGAGGAGGACCTATTTTAATGAATTACGCTTGGCTAAATGAGGACTCAAGAACATTCTTGAGTCGTGGATATTTGAAAGAAGGCATTACTGCCGAAGAAAGAATTGATCAAATTGCTATTACGGCAGAAAAGTACCTGAAAATTGAAGGGTTTGCAGAGAAATTCAAAGACTATATGTCAAAAGGGTGGTTCTCGCTTGCCACCCCAATTTGGTGTAATTTTGGAGAAGAAAAAGGGCTGCCTATTTCATGCAACGGCCAATATATTGGTGATTCAATGGAAGATATTCTTCTATGTAATGCAGAAACCGGAATGATGACTAAACATGGCTCTGGCACATCTGCTTATTTTGGTGACCTAAGACCAAGAGGCAGCGCTATTTCAATGGGCGGCACCTCGTTTGGCCCGATTCATTTCATGCAAATGTTCGACAAAACTACACAAATCGTGAGTCAAAGTAATATCCGAAGAGGACACTTTGCAGCTTATTTGCCCGTAGAAAGCCCTGATATCAAAGACTTTCTTGAACTTCGAGAAGATGGAAATGCTATACAGGATATCAGTATTGGTGTGACAATCACGGATCAATGGATGTCTGAAATGATTGATGGCGACAAAAGCAAACGAAAGATATGGGCTAGAATTATCAAGAAGCGTTTTGAAAGTGGATATCCTTACATCATGTGGTCTGACACCACGAATAAAAACGCTCCTAAAGTATACAAAGACAAAGGAATGAAAATCTATGCAAGCAATATGTGCTCCGAAATTCAACTTCCTGTGTCTACAGAAGAATCATTTGTTTGCGATTTATCAAGTATGAATCTTCTTCATTTTGAGGATTGGAAAGACACAGATGCTGTAAAAGTTCTTTCGTACTTTTTAGATGCCGTGATGGAAGAGTATATCATCAAAACAGAGAATCTTCCATTCATGTATAAAGCACATAATTTTGCCAAGCGACATCGAGCAATCGGTGTTGGCGGTTTGGGATGGCATTCTTTCTTGCAATCAAAAATGATTCCTTTCGAGTCGATGGAAGCAAAAGTTTATAATTCCAAGATCTGGAAGTTCATTGACGAGCAGACATTAGAAGCATCTAAAGAAATGGCAAAAATTTATGGAGAACCAGAAGTGCTTAAAGGCTATGGGGAAAGAAACACCTGCCGCGTGGCTATTGCGCCCACTACATCATCTTCATTTATTCTTGGTCAAATTAGCCCATCAATTGAGCCATTGAATTCAAATTATTTTGTGAAAGATCTAGCAAAAGGGAAATTCACATACAAGAATCCATACCTCATTGAACTTCTTAAAAAATATGAAAAAAATAATCGAGAAGTATGGCAAAGTATTCTTACCCACGGTGGATCTGTTCAGCATCTTGACTTTTTGAGCGAAAAAGAAAAGTTTGTCTTTAAGACATTCGGAGAAATTAGCCAAAAAGAAATCGTGATTCAAGCCGCGCAAAGACAAAAATATATTGATCAAAGTCAGAGCTTGAATCTAATGATTCATCCCGACACACCAATTAAAGAAGTGAATGAACTAATGATTTTTGCATGGGAATCAGGCGTAAAAACTTTATATTATCAACGAGGCACAAATCCTGCACAAGAATTGGCCAGAAATTTGATCAATTCTTGTGTTAGTTGCGAAGCTTAAAAAATAAAACTGGAAATAAAAAAAATGAATGAATCAACAGAATATATAGCAAAAGTAGTGAAAATTTTAGATGCTGTTGTGAAACAAGAGCTTGGTGATAAAGATAATCCCACTTTCTCACAAAAACTTCATCTTTTGCTACAAGATAATGAAACAAATGTTATTTTTCAAGCTGAACTAGATGAACCTGATGTCAGAAAAATCATCAGGTTCAGTCAACCATTAAATTCAAAACAAATGATTGACTTGGCCACGGCTCTTCGTAGTAGAGAAGAGCCGCTAAAACTTCTCGTGCCAAAATCTTCCACCGAATTATCGGCCAATGATATTACTCAATCAAGAACTCTAGATGGTGTAAAAAAGAAAAGAAAACGATATCGTTATCCATACAACAAAAAGAAATATCAAAATTCTAAAAATGCATAAAGTTATCGTATTTAAAAATGATGAAAACAATTAATGTTAAAAAAACTCATGCCCAGGCTCAATTGCCAGTGAAAATGAATTCGAGCGATGCTGGGTTTGATTGCTATGCCGTAGAAATAAATGAAACCGAAGATTTCCTTGAGTACAATTTAGGTTTTCAAGTAGAAATCCCACAAGGATTTTTTGGTTTGCTAGTGGCAAGAAGTTCGATCACAAAATACGACCTAATGGTTAAAAATTCTGTGGGTATTATTGATTCAGGATATCGCGGCGACGTTAAGCTACGAACAAAGAAATTTGGTGAAAAAATTTACAATGTTGGAGAGCGCGTGTGTCAACTTTTAATTTTGCCCGTGCCTGAATTTTCATTCGTAGAAGTGGATCAGCTTGATACTGAAAATGATCGCCTTGGTGGTTTTGGCTCTACTGGAAAATGACCGAAACAACAATTTTTTACACAGAATCTGAAGAAATCCAAAAAATTGCCGAAAACTTGAAAGCAAGATATTATAACATCATTGGATATATTGATCTTGAAAAAATATTTTTTGCTTTCAAGGGAGGCGATGAAAATTTTAAATATGAGATTGTTGGCACTCAAAATGATTGGTTAAAATTTGCGATAGGCAATCCAAATCAAACAAAGTTGTATTGTATTTCATTGTCCTATGATTTCTATCAATTTGCCGAAGGTGCTTTACTTGAGTGGACTATTCTTGAACTTTTATATTCTTGCGCTGAGCAGATGAATGGAAAATTAAGAAAAAAAAATGTCCATGAATATTCAAGATTTCTAAAAACTTTACAAGAATTGGATATTTCGATAGATTGGAGAAAAAATGTACACCTTCCTAAACTTCTTGGTGATGAAACGATAATGTTTGAATTAGAAGATGAGCTATTATAACAAATACAGACCCCATTCATTTAAAGATCTTTTTACTAAATATGATTTCGATGAAACAAAACTAAACCATCACGCTTTTGTGTTTTTTGGACCACCTGGCACTGGAAAAACATCCTGCGCGAGACTTTTAATGTCTTCATTTTGCCCGAATGATCAAAACGACCAGATTATTAGCGGCAAGCATCCAGATTACATTGAAGTGAATTGCGCAGTAAATAATGGCGTAGACGATATTCGCGCTTTGATTTCTGATACAGTAAATACGTCGCCCATATCAAGTAAATATAAAATCATTGTGTTCGATGAAAGCCATATGCTTACGCCAAATGCTCAAAATGCTTTACTTAAATCTGTAGAAGAGCCCCCAAGTCATGTAAAATTTATTTTTTGCACCACCGAAGTAAATAAAGTGCTGCCTGCAATCCGAAGTAGATGCCAAATATTTCCATTTTTTAAAATAAAAGATGATCAAATGTACAGTATCCTCAATAATGTAGCAACAAAAGAAGGGTTATCGTTTAAAAAAGAAAGTTTGAATCTTATCATTAGATGCGCCGACGGATCTGCGAGAAATGCTTTGAATTTGCTTGAACAATGCTCTGTTTGCCTATCATCTGAAGAAGACACTGCAAAAATTTTAAATACAGCAAGTTCAGAAAGCTTTTTCAAATTAACAAAGTATATTTGTGAAAAAAATAGGCTTGAAAGCCTCAAGCTTCTAGAATTAATTTTTGAAAATTCTACAGATCCAAATTCAATCATGAATAAATATGCAGATTATATTGCAGAGTTGATTTTTGAAAGAATTGCCAACCCTAAAAATTCTCAATTTGAAGGGAAGCAACTTATGATTTTAGCCGCGTGTATCACTGAAATATTAAAAGATTTTAAAATTTTACAAAATATTAAACTTATTTCTAAATTACACGTATTAAGAACAATGGAAAAATTATAACTTTTTGTAAAATAGTTATAATGTATGACGATGAACATCGATTAATAATTCTTGCAAGAAAAGCCAAAGAGGGAGACGAAAAGGCTTTTTCAGAAATTGTAAAAATTTTAGAAAATGACATAAAAAAAATTGCATCTAAATTTTATATTTCTGGCAGTGACGATCAAGATGTTTTTCAAGAATGCAAAATTGGCATGTGGAAAGCTGTCAAAGACTTTAATGAGAATGGGGGCATGTCTTTCAAAAATTTTAGTCTGGGTTTGTGTGTTAAAAGACATTTGCTCACAGCAATTTCCCATGCCAATACTTTAAAATTTAAATTACAAAATGAAGCGGTATCTTTGAGTGCGCCCACTTCTACTCAATCTGACGATGTTACGCTTACTTACGCAGATGTAATTATAGATCACAATTCAGATTTGGAGCAAAATTATATTGCGCAAGAAGAATTTCATGACAATCTTGAATTGATCAAAGAAAAACTCACTTCTTTAGAATTATCTATTTTCGGTCAATATGCATTTAACAGTTCATACAAAGATATCGCAAAAGCTTTAGATGTGAAACCAAAAACTGTTGACAATGCTCTTATGCGAATTAGAAAAAAATCGAGCGAAATTTACAAATCTTATCAAGAAACTCTTACATTTTCCATCAGCAGCTCAGGAATATGCACATCGTTTTTTTCTTCTCAAAAATTAACATACGAAGTGGGAATTACTTCCTCAGAGATTCGTATGTAATAATATGAAAGTCAAATTAAATAGAGCTTTACTTGAAATTTCTTTGAACAAATGTTTTGATGCATGTGAAAGAAAATCAAGCGAATCACTTACAAATTTTAATTTTAACAACGATACTCTGACATTGTGTACAAAAGGCTCTTTTACTTTTTTCACCACAATAATAGAAAATATTGATATCGATCAAGAAAATATTGCCAATTTCACTCTTAAAACTTCAGCTATTCTAGAATTTGTTAAATATATCTCATCTGAAGAGATTGTAATTGTCTATGATGATTCAAAGAAATCTTGTTTACTGTCCACCTCAGACAAAAAATCAAAAATTGCTTTCCAAGTGTCGAATGAAATTTTTGAAGATCCTGAATCAAAAGATGATCACAAAGAATTCAAAATTACCAATTTAGATGACTTTATTAACAAGTTAAATTATGCGTCAAGATTCTGTTCAAATAGCATAGATGACTATCCTCTCACTGGAATTTATTGCAAACTTGGTAAAAATACTTTTGATATTAAAAGCACTAATGGGCCATCTTTTTACCAGTGTGTAATTGAATGCGGAAACGATAATGATTTTGAATTTTATTTGCAGAAAAAATCTTCAACGATCATCAAAAATATTTCCTCTAATGAGATGATTAAAACTTTTGGCGTAAATACAAAATATTTTTATATTGAATCTGAAAGAAGTAAGTTAAAAATATATATTGACAAATGCGAAAAAAATTCTTTCCCTGCTCAAATTGATGATTGTCTCACTAAAGAAAGTGCTTGCACATTAAAAATATCTTCTTTTGAGTTTCTTAAAACTCTTAAATACTTTAATGGAGTGATTCCAAATTCTACGGTAAAACTGGTTTGCAATAATGGATTAGTTACGCTTGAATCAAGTCAATCTAATTTTGCCGCGAAAGAAAATTTAGCCGTAGAATCACAAAAAGGATCTGTTTCTGCGTGTTACAGCACAAAAATGCTTATTGATTGTCTTGAAGCATTGCCTTTTTCATGGGTGGATGTAGATTTCATTTTAATGCAAGATAATTTTTATATCTGCAAAATTTCCAACATTAAAAATATAACATTATTATGTCCAGATTTATCATAGAAGGAGAATCGTTTTTTGCCTTAAGTTTTTTAAAAGAAATAACAAAAGGCAAAAAAGTTTCTTACCAACAAGATCACTTCAACACCGGATCATCATTTTTTAAAAAGCCCGATTTTTACATTTTTTTTGAAATGAATAAAGATTTGGCTGATTCCATTGTACATTTGCCATTTATAGTGTGTAATCTTGACAAAAATTTTGATTTAAGAACAGATTGGGTGAAGAAATTGAAAAATAATTCTGAATACAAATGCTTCGATCCAATCCCAAGCACTGATTTTCAAAGTTTAAAAAGAATTTTTCCATCACTTTCACAATCTCAATTTTTGCCCGTTAAAAAAACGCCCCTGAAATACAAAAATACAAAACAAAACTATGAATGGTTCAATCTTGATTTAATAAACGATTTATTGCCCTACCAAAAATTTAATATTTTCCAAGAAATTGGAGATTCTTATTTTGATATTTGGGCCTTCACAGATGCCTTATGGAATGGTGATCATAATGCAATAAAATATATTCAATTTATTGATCAATCTAATTTTGAAGAATATTTTAACAGAATAAGAGAAACAATAAAAGATTATGTCGAAGTGGTGCAATCAGAAAGCAAAACATTCCATGCACATGTAAAATCAATTGATCAACCAATAGTCAATAACGAATATAGATTTAATAAAATTAAATCTAGTATCATGAACATTAATCAAAATCAAATAAATTTAGTGTTGTCTTTATATGATGAATGCTTAAAAAATGTTAGATTGGGAGCAAACCCGAAATTAGAATTAATAAAGCTATTCTTCCAATTTAAAGACAATGTTAAATAATGATTATTTAGAAATTGATATTTTAGTAGACAAAGTAAAGCTCAACGACAGCAATGCTCTTTGGGCTTTATATGATTTTTATAAGCCCGTAGTATATTCTTGCTGCAAAGAACTTTCCAAAAAATATCCCTCCGTAAACAGCGAAGACCTTAAATCAGATTCAATTTTTATTCTTAAAGATCTGTGCGAAAAATATGACAAAAATAAAAGTTATTTTTCATACTTTTTAAGCACTAGATTAAAACCATACCTGGTTGCTAAAATAAAATCTACATATCTAGACAAAATTCCTACAACAAAATTGTCAGATGCTGAATGTTATTCTTACGATATCGATTTTGATATAGAAAATTATTCCGAATTGCACACTGCTATAGAAAATCTTTCTGAAAAAAATAAAAAAGTAATAGATTTATTCTACTTCCAAAATCTTACACAAAGCGAATGTGCTACAATTTTAGGAATAAGTCAACCAGCATTTAACAAAAAATTAAAAAAGATTTTGGAATTATTAAAAAAAGAGTTATAAAAAGGAATGTTTGAAATTAATATCTAATAAGGGTATCTATGAATTCAGCAGACTTTGAAATTTTTTACAACTGGAATAATTCCCTCAAAACAAACGAAAAAATTCAATTTCGAAATATTCAGGCTAAAATCAAACCAATGATCGAAAGAGATGGTTTTTCTAATTCTGAAATTGAAGAAATTCTTGTTGCAGATGGCTATAAACTTAATCTAATCAAAGAAGCTTTAAAAACTGAAAGCAAAGAAGAACAGAAAACCGCAATTGCCACATCTATAATTCCTAAAAGTTATTCAGATTTATCAAAAAACATTGAACAAGCTCTCACCAATCATGGCCCATCAAAATTTGTTAAATTTCTCACCTCTGGATCAAATCCTCTAATTAAAATTTCTTCTAAAGAAAAAGACACTTTACAAAAAATAGCTGATACAGCTTACGATAATCCAATTCATTTTGCTACCTTGCATGCATTCTTGAAACCCTCGATAGTTTCTGAACTTGCAGAAAATATTTGCCGCGCCAGAAAAATCGCATCAAAATGTAGTATCACCAATGTGGACAACATGGCCAGAATTAGCCACAGTGGAAAAGTGGTGAAGGCATCATGCGCTCCACTATATTCAGACAGCGAAAAATATAAAAATTCAAACTATGAAGTTTTTGGATTCCCTGATGAATACATTATCCTCGCTTACGAAAATAATTCACCATACGCTAAGATCGCTAAAGATCTAAATTGAACCCCCTATGTACAGTTCAGGATTAATTTCCGAACTGTACAATTTTTTTTATGAGTATTGAAAAAGTATCAGAAGCTGTAATAAAAAATATTATCCTGGATGACTCACCAGTGATCAATGAAGACGGCACAACAAGTAATTTAGTTCTTTTTTCTAGCCTAAAACCTGGAATTAAACCAATAAAAGATTACAAACTCAATACTCATGGCATAGAATACCCAAAATATTTTAGCGCAAAATGCGCGATTTGTAATTCTCCCCACAGAGAACTGCTGGAACACGTTTATGTTGATAGAAATAAAAACATAAACGGTGTAATTAAATTCTTTGAAGAGCATTACAACGCAAAACTTAATTGGCCACAAATTAAACATCACTTGAAGTTTCATTGTGACATGAACAAAATTGAAACTCCTGGCCTATTAGATTACGAAGATGACACCGATATCGTCAAATGGAAATTTAGAGAATATGAATTAGCATTGATCGCCACTCTAAAAGAACTTGATGATGTTCGTGGAATGACATCAAAAACATTTGAAGAACAAACAAAAAAAACTCAATTGATAGATAGGCTGACAACAAAACTTCTTCAAATTAAATCACAAAGAGATGATCTTGGAGTGAATTTACCCAATGTCTTTGAAGTGCTTTATCAAGTGCATGAAATGATGGTAAGCGAAGACGATAAAAGAATTATAAGGGAAAAAGTAAAAGAACTGAAACAAAGGTTGGCATAATATGGCAAGTAAAATTGCACAACAAAAAGCATTAGCCGAACAAAAAGAAAAAATTTCTAGAGACGCGGCGAAATTAGAATCACTATGGTCGAAATATGACGATAATTTCGATGAAAAAAAGGTGGTTTACAGCAATCGTAATGAAGTGCCCCCGCCTGAGCCAAGTGACACTTCAAAATACAACCCAAACAATATTGTAGATATTGTTACGTTTATCACGCATCCATATTTTTTAAATCTTAAACCTTATCCATGGCAATTACTTGCTTTGAAATTGTTCTACATGGGTACGCCAGGAAACACTCACTTATCTTTGAATGAAACCACAAAAGAAGAAAGCGAAGGCTGCGATAGTTGTGTGTGGAAATATATTCTAGAAAATGAAAAGGATAATTGCCAAGCCATTGAAAAAGGGGAGGTGAACCAAAGATCTATCAAGCCTGTCAACTCTAAGTGCTTACAATGCTCTAGATGCCCTTTGAAAGTTAGAAAAACAGTAATCGAACATGAAATAAATACTTGCGGCGATTTAGAAGTAGAAGAAAAACTTAATGACATTTTAAATGAAGACCCAGAAGATTTTTTTCAATCAGAATCAGATTTAATTGAGCTTATTACAGATGAAGATGTAAAGCTTCAAATTAAAAATAAACTTCGAAGTAGATTTAAAGAATTAGTTCTTATAATGGGAAGAAGAAGTGGAAAATCTTATCTCACTGTCGTTATAGGTTTGTATGAAATTTACAAGCTCCTTTCAATGAAAAATCCGCAAAGAAGCTTAAACCAACCCGACCATAACGAAATATACACACTTAACGTGGCTAAAAATCAAGAACAAGCGCAAGACTCCATTTTTACACCCATGAAAAACTGGTCTGTAGCATCTCCTTTTTTTAAAAAATATATAGGCGTAGACAATGCTTTAGAACTCAAGTTTCTTACAGAATTCGACTTAGAAGAAAACGAAAGGCGAAGTAAAACCGGAATCACGCCTTTGTCTGGTACTATTATTGCAAAATGTGGATCAAGTAGTGCTGGAGGCCTTGTCGGTAAAACTTGTTTTTGCATCATCATAGACGAGCTTGCGGCCCTTGCGGGTGATAACCCCAGTGGAGGAGATGATAAAAAACTATACAACGAACTCAAGCCATCTCTTAGAACATTCCCTGATGGTAAAATTATTTGCCTTTCCAACCCTAAGGGTCCTTATGGCCAGTTGTATACACTTTATAAAACGAGAATTGAAGACAATAAATGTTTAATTCTAAAACTTCCCACTTGGCTTATCAATGCTGACATCGATGCAAAAGAATTGATGGAAGAAAAAAGGCTTGATCCTGTTGAATTTAACATGCAATATGGCGCTGAGTTTGGAACGAACTCTGAAAACCCATTTTTTGATCCAGAAGATGTTAAATATGCATTTGAAAATTCAACCAGATTAACGCGATGTGAAGCTAGAGAGGGTTTATATGATTATTATTGCCATGTTGATCCATCAAATAGAAGCGATTATTTTGCGCTTGCAGTGTGCCACGCCATACCAATGAATGGACGCAATGAGCCCGGAATAAATGACAAAAGATTCTTTGTTGATCATATACAATTTTGGGCCCCGGTACACATGAAACAGCCTGTTGATATTAGTGAAGTGGAAACATATTTAATTGATTTACATTCTAAATTTAGATTTAAACAAATTTCTTTTGACCAATGGCACTCTTTAGAAATTGTTAAAAAACTTGAAAACATGGGGATGCCTGTAACAGTAAAAGTTTTTAACAAACAATATAAAGAAAAAATTTATTCAGATTTGCTTGAAGTGTTTAGGAAAAGAAATATTGAGTTTTACAGAATGTCTTCAGGTAAAGCGAAAGACAAAAATGAAAAAATTTTTGAAATACATGAAATTCCTGAAGCAATAAATCAATTCAACTTCTTGCAAAAAAAATGGAGATCTAATAGTCAGGTAATTGAAGCATTAAGTGGATATAAAGACGATATATGTGATGCCGTGGCAGCGGCGGTGCATGAATGCTCAAAAGGAGCTACCACTGCTCAAGGCTTACCTAGGGCAAGAATCGCTTACACAGGAAGATCTCTTAGGTAATGTGAATTATTTGATATGTCGAAAAGATTAGCACAATTTGGAGGAACAGGCGGGCAAAATTCACCATTTTCTCCAGGCGGCTCACCAATTTTCAGAGGCGGTCCTTCTGGCCAATCTGGTTACGGTGTCGATGACTTTTCAAGAGATCTTGGCTTGGACATAATTATTTCACGTACCCATAAGCCTAATATTCTCGGCAGCGAAAAACCACTAGAAACTCTCTTGGAAACTTTTCACAATGATATTGAAAAGAATTCAGAGCCATATCTTTTGACATTTGAAGAAAGAGAGAAATTAAATCTCAAGAAAAAAATTAGAAACAAAGAGCAATATCTTCATGATTTAGCTCACAAAAAAGACAATAGCATCCAGCAAAAGATAACGAATAAGCTGCAAACTGTGGAAGAAATGTTATCAAAACGAAGAAAAAATGAAGACAAAGACTTTTCAAAATATGCTTCCGTGTATGAAGAAATCGCAGAAAGCAGCATGAATTCAAAACTAAAAAAAGATTACACCAATGGTGATAGCTTTTATCGAAAAGAAAATTCTCCTAAAATGAACATGGATCAATTGCCCACAGTAGATGAATATGATGATGACGGCAATGACCTTAATCTTACAAAAACTAGACTAACACAACCTTTCACAGGAAACGAATTTCATTACGAAGATAGCACGGGAGCAGATGAATATTGGAATGGAGAAATTTCTGGACGAAAAGACGGAAATGATCTTTCTTTATATCCCACACAAACAAGCGGCTTTGAACCAGAGCTTTTGATGAACTATCCAGACGCCGCAGAAAACATCAACCACGCCGCTCCGAATTATTTCAAAGATTTGTCAAGTGAGATCACTCCTGAATCTAAACAAAATGGCACTTTAGAGAAAAAGCTAGAACAATTAAAGAAGAAGCACAATCCGAAAAAACTTGAAACCTCTTTTGGCAACATCGACTGGGATGCGTGGACGCGCGGTGAATATCCTGAAAGAAATCAAACATCCGAAACAGGCTATCCCACTGATATGTCAGGATTGCCTATTAACCCAGCTAGTGTGGGTCCTGGACCTGCTGGCGCTGGTGCATATCCAATTGCAGGTTATGTTTAATGAAACAATAATTTACTATTGTGTTAGAAGCATTAAAAGCAATTGATTTATTAGAAAAAAATGGATTTTATCGCATAGCAGATAAATTTCAAAATCATCTAATTAAGATTGCCGCTTTCCCATATAATTTAAGCAGCTTGGATGAACTCCCATTGGATGCAAGGTTTGTTACTTGGAAATTCAACGAAGAAGACTACAACCAATATGACGATGTTTTCTGGGATGAGCTAAAACAAAGAATACCTGATTATAAAACCTTGCCAGTAGACAAAGACGAAGCAAATAACTTAGAAGGTGAAATGCACGGCCCTGACCCTACTCCTGGTCCAGCTTATGTATTTCCCGAAGCCACAAACGTTTATCCGTCTATGACCGGTGATCTTTCTTACTTTACTTGGGATGTTGCAAGGGATAGTAACGAAGGCCCAGATTATTGGAAAAATCTTCTTCCAAGATATTGATATTAAAGGGTTTTTTGACAACAATAAAGAAAAAAGAATTATGCCACAACCTATAATTCCTATTCATCAGCAAGAAGGCATGCCAATTCTCTTTGGGCAGTCTATGCAGCCTGAATTTCAACTTTCAGAACTGCAAGCAATTTTACTGCAACCTACAAAAGCAGATAAAAAGCTCACTAAAGTTTCACACAATTACTTAACTGCCTTAGCAGATATTGATAAAAATACAGATTTTATTGTCACTGCTATTTCAGAATCAAGCGAAAGAATGTGTTCTGTTCCAAGAAATGTTGATGAAAATACATTGCTTAGTCTAAAAGCTGAGGGTTTAGTATCTGGTTATGGTAGATCAGTGAAAATTACTGAACGTGGCAGAAATGTTTTAAAAGATCATTATCTTTCCGCACAAAATAAGCTTAAAGAAAATCGAGCATCAGATAAGTTTGATTTTAAATCTTTCTCAAGAGTTGCATCAAAGGGTGAAAATGAATAATTTAATTTTTAAAAATAAACAATTTTTACAAGAATGTTTAAAATTTGCCAGCACTAAAACATCAAGTAAAAATGCCACTGATATTTATGTTGAGTTTATTAGACTCGCTCAATCAGATTCGCTTATGGAAATGCTAAAATTGCCAGAACTTCAAATTAAAGAAGTTTTAAGTAGATTAAGTGATTATGAAGATAAACAATACGAATTGCGAGAAATTTTAGAAAAAAACTTAGGATTAATAAATTACAGAGCTTATGAAAGAATTAAGCATATGCCTGAGGATCTCAAAGACGTATTAGCGGCATGGATGGAAGATAATTTCGTTAAATACATGGTTAATGTGTTATTGAAAAAGTATAATGGAAAAGAAAAGCATAAAGACTTTTCACTGAATGGCGCTATTAATGGCGCTATTAATAGCGCCATTAGCTATGCATCTAGGCAAAAAATAAATCGAAAATTAAGAAACACTAATCTTCAAGAACTTGAAGAAAAAGGAATTCAATTCCGATCTGAAAATCCTGAAGAAGAATCAGGACAAGAAATTTCCATCGACCCTACTGAACAATTAAATTATCTCCAAGAATTGTTGAATCAATTATACAAGCAGCCAGATCTAACTCTTACGGCAGCTCAAATTAAAAATAAATTTCAATTTAAGCTTGATGATTTGAAAGATAAATTTAAAAAAGGGAAAAATATTTTTCATCAATTGACAGACACAAGAAATGAATTGCAAAAATTTCAAAATGATCTTGCGAATAAAAGTGCATATTTATACAAAGACACTGAAACAAAAAGAAGTATGCCCCTTCAAGAATTTGAACAGAAGTTTTTGAAAGATGCCGAATTGATGAAAAAAGCAAAAGAGATTGCAGAAAGTGTCATTGAATCTCCGCATTTTAAGTTACCTAGTTTTTTTGGTTTAACAAAAGCTGATGAACAAAAAAAACGTGCAATAATTTTTGGCATAGAAAATTTAATTATAGCTTGGCTGATTAAACAAACTGCAAAATCTGCGAATGTTCCAATTTCAGGAACAGGCAGAAGAGAGCAGGGAGGCTCTACTAAGGCGGATTTTGGCAAGGACTTTTTAGTGCCTTTAATGGAGATAAATGCCCATAAGTTAGAAGGTATTCCAGACGTACAAAAAGCAATAGTCAATGAGGCATTATTGCTTTTTGGAAAATACGATAAATATGACAAAAGCTACAAACAAGAACATCACAAAACTAAAACAGTGGGGAACCTAGCTCTTCATGGAATGATTGAACAAGAAAGAAAAAGAAGAAACGGATTTTCAAATTTGACCGATGCAGATATTGAACAAATTGTTAACAACATATTCCTTACTCTGCATGATACCAACAAAGCGCACATTCCACATAGTCACGTGAATCCAGCAAATCAAAGCCAATACTTACTTAAATATCCTGACGAAGATGAACAAGAAATTAAAAACAACATCAGAAAAGAAATTTTAAATATTGCCCACAAGGAAGAAGAAGCAAAAAATTCAGAAAATCTCCCAGACTCGAATACAAAAGAAAGCGCGTTAAATATTTTGATTAGAAAATATGCTAAGAATCAGATTTATCGCTAAAAAACCTGACGAGCTTTCTAAAGGGCTTATGTTTTCAGAGCCCTTAGAAAGAGATGAATGTGCATTGTTTATATTCCCCCAATTGGGGGAATATACATTCTGGAACAAAAATGTCCACTATCCTATTTCTTTACTTTATTTAGATGAAAATTTTGAAATAAGAAGCATAGGTGAATTAAAAGCCCAACAAGAAAAACCCAATAGAAGTGAATATCCTTTTATAAAATATGTAATAGAAGGACACCATTTGCTTCCCAAAGAAAAAGATATAAAGATAGGAGATTTTTGTATACCCGAAGAAAGTACAATTAGAATTCACAAAGGTAAACAAAAAAGAATTAAGAATTAATATATTGGAGTAAAAATGGCTGAAAGAGTATTTCCTAACAACATAAATGTAGACATGGGTTCTAAGATCCAATTTTCTGGTATTAACTGGGGCGAAGTAGAGCATAACTTGAAAAATCCAAGATATGCCGAAGATTCAAGTGTAATAGAACTTCTTGAAAAACTTACCGGGGCTTCAGAAGAAGATATCGAAAAAGCCGTGGAAGAATTAAAGCAAGAAACCGGAAACGCCACTCAAGAAGAGGATGAAGATTCTAACTCAGACAAAGGTCATTCAGATGAAAAAAATGATGGAAATGATGAAGATGATGCAGATGATATGAAATCAGAAGCTTCATGGAGATCTTCAGGAAATAAAAATATGAGAAAAATTGCTTTCACTCACCCAAGCCAAATCAGCGCAGAAGCCATCGAACTCGCAGAAGCAGCCGGAGATATCGAACTAAAGAAAACTATTCTCGCTGCAAGAAAAGCCAACAGACTTAGAATTGCATCAGCAATTCAAGAAAATCTGAAGAATGAAGCATTTTTGCTCAAGAGAAAAGCTCAAAGAGAGGCTATTGTTCGAATGGCTCAATCAACAGACGAACAAGCCAAAAACACTCTAATGGACGCTCTTCAATCAGGTGCTCCACTTTCACCAGATATTGTTAACGCTTATAATGTTTCAGCTAATCCATCTGGACAAATTTCAATGGGTTCTGGATCAGATTCAAGGGGTTCTGCTGACGCTTTTTCTTCAGCTATGGCTTTTTCAAAAGCCCAAAGAAAGGCATTTGCAAAAGCTGCTTTAGAGCAAGGGATGCCAATAGAATACATTAATAGCATTTGCCCTCCTGTAGTTTCAACAAAGGTAAAAAGAGTAGCAAATTCAGCATCAGAAATAGTGAAGTCTGGCATATCACTTGAAACTAAAAAAGCTGCAATTGCTTCTCTAATCAAAGAGGCAAAACTTTCTCAAGATTCTAAGTCTGAATTTATAGACTATTGGAATAATGTTCTTGGCTATCAAGACAAAGATTTTTGGCCAATGGTCGCTGAAGATTATACAGATAAAAAGGTGAGTGAATAAGCATGTCAATTTTCAAAAAAGCATCCGAATTAAGCAATTTACCAAGCTTCGTGAACGAGGCTTATTTTGAAAATCATGATATTTCGGAATCAGATGAATTCTCGGGCTTGCTAAAAGAAGCTTCTGCAAATAAAAGCATTTACGAAAAAAGAAAAAATGAATTTAACAAAGCAGAAAAATCTTATGAATTTGATAAGCCCGAGCCAGCAAAATACGCACATAATCAAGATGGAATTCGAAGAGCTGGTTATGGTGTAAGATTTTCTGATGAAAATTCACAATTATTCGCTGGCCAAGAGCATCTAAGAAATATCAAATTTGATAATCAAAAATTTGCTGAATCTCAAATGAAAAATGGATTATCAATTTGGGACTCTGAATTCGATATTCTGCAAAATGGTTTCCAAGAAAGCCAAGATATGAACAATTTGAAGTGGGAAAGAATGTCCGCATCCGAAAAAAGAAAAGTGGAAGCTAAAAATTGGGAAGAGGAGCAGATTCAATCAATTAGACAGTCCAAAGTTCTTCCATATCGTGGCCTTGGTCTAACTAGAGTGGGCAATGAAATGCCTCTAAAAAATGGAAATTTTGGCTCTGCAAATGATTTTTATGCCGAAGCTCAAGACAGTGTGAGAGAAATGATTCGCACTTCAAATCGAGACAGAAAGAACATGATCGAAAGACAAGGCTTTGACCCTGAAGAAGCAAGAAGCCAATGGGAAAACAAAGAGTCTATTGAAGCAAGAACCATGGAATCATTAGGAAGAGCCTCATTTCTAGCAAATTTTGCTGAGAGGATTTCTCCAAATGCTGAATAAGCTCGCTCAATATACGGATAAACAATTAATTGAAGATTTAGAAAAAGCATCAAATCTTCATAATCCCGATCAATTACACGCTCATTTACTTACATTAGCGAGCAAGGTAACTAATCCAGATTATTCAATGAGAATTTTGATGCTTTGCAAGTCTTGCAAAGTTAAAAATCCAGGTGAATTGTCTGGAAATCAATCCGTAAAAGATCCAATTAGTGGTAGTAAGTACAAAAATACACATGAATTAATAAAAAATTTCCTAGATGAAATAAAAGGGGTGTCAAAAATGGCTAATAGTTTCAATTTACAAAAATTTTCTCAAACAAAGCCTGAAGATAAAAAAAAGAAAAGAGGTAATCCTTTTCGTGTTTTAATGGGCAAAATCGGAAAAATGCTCGACCATGGCCTTGAAAGAAGAGATATTGTCAGATATCTTTTGAAAGAGCAAATCTGGAATGAAGAAACCATTAAAAAAGCCATCGGCATCGTTAAAGAATACAATAAGAAAAAGCATCGAAAGAAGCAAGTAAAGGCTCAAACCTTAATGAACACTGCCGAAGAATGGCCAACAATGAATATAGATTATTCCAAGCGATCCACTCCTGAATTAATCACATCTTTGTGTTGGCTACATTCATTAGATAATTTTGATTTTAAAAAACATTCTTTTGACCATGAAAAGGTTGAAGACAAATCTGGCGTTAAATCTAAGGTTAGAGAAATTAAATCTATTTTGCTAAAAAGAGGCATGTCAGAAGATGCGCTTGATTTAATTCTAAAATAAAATTATGAAAAAACTTACTGGTTCAGATATAATTACGATTGCAAAAAGTGCTTCAAATGCAGAAGTGATGAAAGAAGCGCAAAATCTTACATTGTCAGATTTTGACACCGATGATATCACAGTGAGATTTTTCTTAAAAGCTTTTCCTGAAGGTTTTCGAAGCTCGGCGCTGAACGACAAAAATTTGCGCGTATCATTCATTTCCACATTAGAGAATATTAAAAAAGAAGTGGAAGGCCATGCTCTAAGAAAAGCTCACAATCTTTTACAAAACATTAAATATTCAAATAATCAAGCCGTTCAATTCGATAATTTAGCCAGCGAAGAAGAACAAATTGATTCTTTATCTTCTCAAATTAAAAGCGCACAAATAATAAACTTTTTATCAAAATATACATCTGGAATAGATAATAAAAACGCTCTATCAGAAGCTTATCGAGACATAAATAAAGGCAATATAGACCAAGCGGCAAAAAATATTCGAAATGTTTACAGCAATATTTTCCCGCAAAAAAATATTAAAACAGCCTTTGTTACATTGAAAAATCAAGTGGGAGAAGGATACCAACTATGCCCTAAAGGCATTTATATCTGGGGTGCTCCAAGGCCAATGGCTATTTCAAATTGCCGAGAACATTGTATTGACTCAAGAATACATCCAGATGGAACAGTGGGATGCAATTATCTAAAATGGATGAATGATAATCTAATTACCCAAGAGCAAGCTAAAAATTTATTTGACACAATCAAAGTGGCACAAGATACAATGAATCTAGAAAAAGGTGAACGTACTAAATTCCCCTTCTCTGATCAAGACTCTTTAGACACAAGAATAAGAAGAAACGATGATCTTGTAAATGAAAGTTGGGAATCACAGCTTGAAAAATCTCACAAAGATTATGAAAAAATAAAGCCAGAAAAAACAAAAGCTATTACCACGGACGCTGCCATTGAAATTTTATTGAAAGAATCGAGAGATGTTTTTGATGAAGATGAACTAGACAATCTAGAACTTGAAATCAGAAAGTTTATGGGTGATTAAT
>Ga0208250_1000148_pt1 | contig 23827 bp, 52 predicted proteins | sample CryBogCBE18Aug09_FD_184557 | JGI IMG/M metagenome (GOLD analysis project Ga0208250, IMG submission 184557) | Freshwater microbial communities from Crystal Bog, Wisconsin, USA - CBE18Aug09 (SPAdes) (version 2) | ecosystem: Environmental > Aquatic > Freshwater > Lake | place: Crystal Bog... | reverse complement strand
TGATGGACCTGCATATGAACGCAAAGATGGATATAAATCATGGTGGTTGAATGGCACACTTCATCGTCTAGATGGACCGGCTATTGAATATCCTGATGGAACCAAAGAATGGCGATTAAATGGTAAACTTCATCGTCTTGATGGTCCTGCCATTGAATGTGCCAATGGAGATAAATGGTGGTACCAAAATAATAAGCGACATCGCCTAGATGGACCTGCTTTTGTATGTGCTGATGGCTATAAAGAATGTTGGGAATGTTGGATCGAAGGTAAATACTACACCGAAGAACAATTCCATGCTAAGATCCAATCTATGAATCGTCCTTGCCAAGGCAAGAAGATTGTGGTGGATGGGGTGGAATACACCCTCACATAAATCAAAGGGCCAATTTTCGCCCGCCCCCCCCCATTTTCATTTTTCAAATTTCCAAAGTATAATACATATGACAAGCGAATATACATACCAAGAACTACTCACACTCAAGAATATGCGAGAATATGCGAGAGCAAGAAGTATTGAATTTCCAAAATGAAAAAATTCAAGAAATTTAACTATATAATAAATATTGGCAATCTTTACCTCGATGGAAAAAGATTTTGTATTTCATCTTTCAATTGTTTTCTAATAAATACTATAAATCTCTGAGAACTGAAAAAGAAGTAAAAACTCAGATGCCTTCTATCTTTGGACACTCTTTTACTACGAGCGCTGATGAATATGGCAACTATCTGATGTTCAAACTTAACCAATGGATGCCATTGCCTGGTAAAACAGCAAACCTTAATGAAGATGAAGTGAAATTATTCACTACACCATTCAAAGGTGAACTCTTTTGGTTCTCAAAAAACAATGCACTGCCTGTGTATCTTCTAGAAGAAGATTGATTACCATTTCAACAATTCCACCGGGATAATACATGAAACCTGGGGAACCAATTACACAAAGAATCCAAAAGGAATTCTATACACAATGAAAACACTAAACATCAAAGAAGACACGCACCTTATCACTCTCAATAATGAAGAAATTGACGAAATTCTAAATGCATTAGCATATTATCACCAGAATTATCTATCACAATTATTTTGATGAAAGTAATTATGGAACAATTCGATGCTATTATTAATCCACTATAACAAAACATCCAACACAACGATCCATGAAATGCTTGCGCTGTAAAGCACTGTAAAACATCTTCATGTCACCTACCTTGTATTGAACACCAGAAAACTTTACCGACTGAATACAACGTAATTTATAACCCTTCCTGTTCATAAAATTATACCTTCATACACTAAAGTTTGATTGTATACTAAATCTTATAGTAAATTTACCTGCCCCTTTTTTTTGAGACAAGGGGATATTTCAGCTCTTATAGATATCTTAGCTTCAAAAATTCACTTTTTAAGCCGATCTGAGCCGCATACCACTCTATTTATTAGAAAAATAATTATGTATCCCAAATTTACTACAGAAACATGAAAAATTTCATGTAACATTATTTATTACTGATCAACACTTTTATCACCTGCTTATTATTTTGTGTTTTTCAGGGAATTTTGTGGGACAAATTGGGAATATTATGGGAAAGATTATCGCACAAGATTATGTTATAATGCACAATTTTATGCGATTTATTATGCGATAGCACACAAAATTGTGTACATTGATTGTGTGCTGTGTAGGTTCAAATTAAGATCAAAATAAACAATATTGTGCAAGATTGTGTGATATCACATAAAATTGTGCGCATAAAATTATGTTATTTTATGTGATATTGTGTGGAAATTATTTCTCAATTCATAACCAATTAATAGATTGCGCGGGCTCTTATTAAGAATTGTGTTTTTCGTAATCATGAAATGTGAAGAATTGTGAAGAATGATAACAACCACTTTGAAGAATTGTGTTTTTTTTATTAAACACAGTGAAGAATTGTGTTTTTTGTTTTGTAAAACATCGTAGCTCCCTTTCAAACACAATTCTTCACACAATTCCACACAAAATTCTTCACACACTAAAACACAATTCTTGGACGCGATGTAATTACTTAAAGAAATCGAGGATGGTTTGTTCTTTGATTAGTCCTTTGTGTTCTGTGTAGGTTTTATTGTTAATGAAGAATGTGGTGGGCACAGATTGAATTTCATGAGCTTGCACAATCTCATCACAATCGTCAATGTCCAATATGATAAAATGGTCTTTAAGATGTGGTTGTTTATCTGTGATTGAGTTGATTGTTCTTTTTAGTGATTTACACGGAGCGCACCATGTAGCAGAGATCACCACGATTTTTTTGTCGTCAGATTGAGTAATTGAGTTAAATTCGTTAAGGTTCATATTCATCTTGTACGTAAAAAATGATTATGCATGAAATACTTCCTGTTGGTTCTAATCTTTTCACCTCATCTTTCACATTAAGGATGGCTCAGAGTGTGGTGGAGGATTTCGTTGGTCGTCCTGTTCCTGATTCCGAGTATAGTTTCGATGGGTTTAAGATTTCTGGTTTCGAGGATATGTTTGGGTCTGAGCGCAGATATGTTCGTCCTGTTGACAAGGAGAAGATTTTCGATTTAATTTTGGGTGGTTAGAATTTTCACTTTTCAAATTTCTCAGGTATAATGGGTGTAAGAATCCACTTGAGATTCGCGATGAAGCTCGAAAATCGGAAATATCATGTAGAGGTATCACGGCCTTGAAAACATATAAGCGTGTGAATGATGGTGTGCTTATCACCACCGAGGCTTCATCTTAATATTATGGAAGAAGAGATTTATGATTTAGATGGTTTGATTGAGGTATATGATAATTGTGTTAAGATATCTTTACCTGAGATGAACAGTATTGTATTGAGTGATCGTGAATTGTCTTCTTCGTTTTACAATTCTCATTTGTTTTATGATTGTGTAGATTTTGATCGCGCGGAATTTTGGGATCAATTAATCACACATGCTTTCAAGTTAAGAAAACACAAGAGGGAATTATATCGAAAATTGGGTTTTAAGAGGTTTTGATTAAAATTTTTACTTTTCAAAATTGTCGGGTATAATGGGTGTGAAAGCTTTTCGAGGAAAAATTAATGACCCTTATGTTCTCATTCTCAATGAGTATGAGCTTGCGACGATTCATCAGGTTCTGAACAATGCATTGGCAGAGCATCAGATGCGACAAAATTATCCAGCAGAGATGGGTAGAATTATGGAAGAATTGATTCCAGACATCATGGAATTGATGATGTAGATTTCGGGCAAAAAATATGATTAACAAAGACACAATTAGCAAAGCTATCACCAACTTGAAAATGCTCCTTGAAAAGGGGAAGTTGAAATTTCAAACTGAAAAGGGAATGTTGGGCACGGTATATGTCATCGAATGTAATGATGATGTATATAAGGTGGGTCCATTCACTATGAGCGTAAATGGAGTGATCATGGCGAATTGCTGTGATAGTAAAGATGTGTATGATTTTTATGATTACATGTCTGAGCTTTATGTAAATGATAATGCATTGAAGAATCTAGATGCAATGGTGTCTGAGAATTTGTTCAATGTGGCGTCTGATTAAAGATTGGGGTGTTGATGGGCTTAATATCTCCAAGGGGATTTCTTTTAAGGAATTGCCGAAGGAGGGAATTTTGAGTAAGATTCCCTTGGAGTATTTCGAGGAATACACTCCTGTAGCATTAGCAAAAAAGACAAGAAACAAACCAAAAAAGACCAAGAAAGATCGTAAATAAGAATATCGCTTGCTGCGATTTTCCAGTTTTCAAAAAAGGAAAGTATAATACTATGATGAACAACACAAACACAAACACGAAGCCAAATGCTTCCAAGCGTCATGCAATGCGCGGTCCCAATGGCCGCTTCGTCAGCCAAGTGGCAGCACCTGTGAGTGCTCCTGCTACGATTACGATTCGAAATTCAAGTTTTATTCAGGACATGAATATTCGAGGAGATTTCGTTGATGTTATTATGACTAATAACCCAAAGATCACCTACACTTACAAGCTGGCTGAGAGTAAGATCAAGTCAGTGGAGAAGGGTATTCGCGAGAATCAGAGTTTGGGTAATCTTTACAACAAGTATGTGAAGGGCCAGGAGTTTTCGCGCACCATCTATCGTTAATGTGAGGCGTGGAGGCCTTGATGGAGGCCTCCACTTTTATTGGAGGTAAGATGTTTTTTGATCAATTAGGATTAATCAGTTTGGTTTCTGGAATGAGCTATATTTTCAACAATGTGCGATATTTTAATCGCAAGCCGAAGTAGTCAAAAATTCGAGGCTAAAAATGAGTGAAAATGATTGGTGTAATTTGCAAATTGGGGATCGAGTAAATAGTGCTCGTAATATTGGATGCGCAAATATGATTGTGTCTGAGATTTGCACTGACGAAAAGAGTTTATCTAAGTGGCGAGAAAAAGGCCACAAAGATGTGAATAGATTGATTAAGTTTAGCGTAGAAGGAAGTGGTTATCACACTTGGGATGTCGATCATAACAAATGGACCACAATCTAATTTTTGCTTTATCAATTGCGGGCCAGATTATTTGTTCGCTTTTTATTTTCAATTTTAAGCGAAATGATTGGGTTTTTTGGTTGATTTTGTTTGGATTATGTTTGTCGGTTTCAATGTGGTGTTGTTTTGCTTCTGTGAAATAACTTCTTGTGAAATTCGTATATACTATTAATGAAGATAGTATTCAAAACAAACGAGAACGGTGTGATTTGTTTATATGACACCAGATCGAATAAATTTTTCGAAAATGGTTGTGTTAAAGATGAAGAATCTGGTAGTTTGATTTTGAAACTTGCGAATGAGATCGCGGACAAACCTACAAAAACAATCATTGAAATCGCGCGTAGTCATGTGTATGGCGACAATGGATATTTGAATTCCATGCTTGCCGAAAAATATTTGGAATTAAATCCAGATTTACAATTGAAAAGCCACGACATTTTGAATTTGAAAAAAGACAAAAAATCTGAATACAAGAAGAAAAAATAATTTTTACTTTTCAAATTTTCGAGGTATAATAGGTGTACACGATCTAATGAAGGCAGCAATCTTCTCTGGTTCACCAGATAGTTTAATGAAAAACTAGATTGAAACAAAAGAGGCATCTGGCCTGTGCAGAACCGAAACTACACTAGAACGATTGCGGTAGATGCTGGTGTGTAGTCCTGATGGCATCCTCTTAAAGCCTCTTTTGGTACAATACAATTTAATAAATGTACTAGATCTTGTAGGTCTTGATTGTTGTCTTTCAATTTTTTCAGCAACATAGTAGAGAAACAAGATTAAAAACAGGGGAATTCTGGCCTGTGCAGTAACCAGCCTCCTCATGGTTGATGTTTGCTCGACCCAAACATCATTCCCCTGTGTACTAAAATGTACTAGATCTTGTGGGTCTTGATTGTTGTCTTTCGAGGTTTTCAGCAACATAGTAGAGAAGCAAGATTAAAAACAGGGGAATTCTGGCCTGTGCAGTAACCACCTCCTTCTGGTTGATGTTTGCTCGACCCAAACATCATTCCCCTGTGTACTCTTTCGATTTACACAATCTTAATTATCTGTCTGACGATTGTGTGTATTTAATGACAGAGCAAAGTTCTAGTGTGTTAAAAAACTTGCGGTGATAAAACTAGAATCAACCGCTCATACATCATAAGTCTGGTGCCACGTTTATATTTTCGTGGTTTAAAGAAAAAATCACAAAATTCGAGGCTAAATGGAATCCGAAAAATTAAGTAACAAAGAGCTTGCCAATAAAATTGCTGAGTTAAATAATGAGCAATTAAAAATCAGATCTTCAATTGCAGATTTGGAGGAAGATATTGAAGAGGCTGAATTAGATATTTATGATTTAAAAAAGCAAATTGAAACCTTTGAGATTATTTTAGAGCATAAGGAGTTAGATCTTGAGGCTAATGTTGATGAATTGAAGAAGCTTTGTAATGTTTTATATTCTCGTCACACTCCTTTGTATTCTCATTTAGAGCTTGAGGCGGCGGGCCAATTGGTTATGGATGTTTAGTTTTCCACTTTTCAAATTTTCGAGGTATAATAGGCGATGAAGATCATAATTAAAGAGCGCGAAGATGGTGTGAGGTGTTTATACGACACGCGATCCAATCAATTTTTCGAGGGTGGTTGTGTTAAATCTGATGGAGTGGAATTGCTTGACATTGCGAACAATGTTGTAAATAAATCTTACAAGACGATTGTTGACATTGCTGATTCCTTTCACTGTGGAGATTACGGTTACACTGAGCCAATGATTGCAGAGAAATATTTGCAAATGAATCCTGACATTCGCACAGCTTCCAAGTCTTTGAGTAGGCTTGTTGTAGGCAGTAGATATCGCGGTAAGAAGCGTGGTCGTAAGCCAAAAGAAGATAAGGTAGAGAAGGTAAAGATTCTTGATGCGAATGGTCAGCCAAGGAAGCGAGGGCGTCCTCGCAAGGTTGTGGTTTAGTTCTTAGGTATGGCGGGCTAAATTTGGCCCGTTTTTCATTTTTCAAATTTTCGAGGTATAATAGACATGCTTAATCTAATTACAATTTGGCTCCTAAAGATCGCGATGAATCGCGACAAGATTTTCATTAACATTTGGAAAGATGGTGTAGTAACCACCTATGATCCACAGGCAATTTATGGAGATGGATATAGCTTTGACATTTCTGTGGTGACAGATGGCAGTGTTTATATTCACAAAGATGGCAGCCCAGATTGGAGTAGAAATGCCTGAGGTGAGATGTTCCGATCTTGTATTAAAGATTTTGGAAGATCCAAAGTCTCGCCATATTTTTTATGAAATGGCTTGGAATGGTGGTGGTAAAATTAACATTGATGGTTGTACTTTTGAAATCACCAATTCCACTAACACAAAAGAAAAAGAATGATTTTGTTTATCTGAGATCAATTTTCATTTTTCAAATTTTCGAGGTATAATAGACAATGATTACTTACAAGGTAGAGATCGATGAGCTTGGTGATGTTAGGTGGTTTAATGAAGATGGTTTACGCCATCGACTAGATGGACCGGCTTATGAGGGTAGCGATGGTCGTAGGATGTGGTATGTGAATGGTAAGGTTCATCGTTTAGATGGCCCTGCTTATGAGGGGTTGAATGATTATAAAGAATGGTACATCGAAGGTAAGATGTACACTGAGGAACAATTCAAGACAAAGATCGCTGCTATGAATCGTCCTTGTTCTGGCAAGAAAGTGATGGTGGATGGTGTGGAGTACACTTTGTCGTAAGATTGGCGGGCCAAATTTTGGCCCATCTTCCACTTTTCAAATTTCAGGAGTATAATAAAATAATGATCACTTACAGAGTAACGGTAGATGAATATGGAACCACGCGATGGTACAATGAACAACAACAACTTCATCGTCTAGATGGTCCTGCTGTTGAATATGCCAGTGGAGAAAAACGTTGGTATTACAATGGTAAACTTCATCGTCTGGATGGTCCTGCTATTGAATACTCTTGTGGCGAAAAGGAATGGTACCAGAATGGAGAATTACATCGCCTTGATGGACCTGCGGCTGAAGGCGAAAATGGGCATAAAGAATGGTGGGTGAATGGGTATCTCAATCGCTTAGATGGGCCTGCTGTTGAATATGCTGATGGTACAAAATCATGGTGGGTGAATGGTGATCGCCATCGTCTGGATGGGCCTGCTGTTGAATCTTCAAATGGCGACAAAATTTGGTACCAAAATAGTAAACTTCATCGCTTAGATGGACCTGCTGTTGAATGGACTGATGGAACCAAAAAATGGTGGGTTGAAGGTGTAAACTACACTGAGGAACAATTCTACGCTAAGATCGCTGAGATGAGTTAGGGATGGCGGGCCAAAATTTGGCCCGGTTTTCATTTTTCAAAACACAAGAGTATAATAGACAATGAACAACATCTACAATCGAGAGAATGATTTCAATATGTTCCGACAGATCAATCATGATTTTCCTGCCCAAGAGATTTATTATTTCTTTGACGAGGATCGAGGTAATTGGCTTTATGAATTGATTGACAATATTTCGCTACAACTTAGTGATTTCAATAAGGGTGGTAGTAGATTGATTGCCACCTCACTCACTGATCAATACAATTTTGAGGATGTGATGAATCTTCTTGAAGATAAGTATCCTGATGCTGAGATTATGTATTATCTTAGTAAGTCAGATTGGGTGGATGATTATGAGATGGGCTGCATTTTGTGATTTCTAGTTTTCAAAATTCTGAGGTATAATAGATGATGAACAGTTATACAGAAGTAGACGAATATGGAAACAAACTCTGGTTCAACGAAAATGGTGAATATCATCGCCTAGATGGCCCTGCTGTTGAAGGCGAAAATGGGCATAGAGAATGGTGGGTGAATGGAGAATTACATCGCTTGGATGGACCGGCATTTGAAGGTTTGCATGGAGATAAAACATGGTGGGTTGATGATAAGCGGCATCGCCTGGATGGACCTGCTGTGGAATCTGCTAATGGAGGCAAAGCATGGTGGGTTGATGATAAGCTACATCGCCTGGATGGACCTGCTGTGGAATCTGCTAATGGAAGTAAAGAATGGTGGGTGAATGGTGAGCGCCATCGCCTGGATGGACCTGCTGCTGAGTGGGCTAACGGTAAAAAAGAATGGTGGATTAAAGGCAAGAAATACACTGAGGAACAATTCAAAGCCAAGATTGCTAAGATGAATTAGAATTGTCGGGCCAAAATTTGGCCCGTTTTTCATTTTTCAAATTCCCCAAGTATAATAGATGATGCAAGCCACTCACATTTTCGAAGAAGCCGGTTTGGGCCTCGCTCCCTACAAGTATCTTGGGTGCGAAGACACTGGACGCACTTCCGTATCGTGTAAATATTGCTACACAGCAATTCGATACAAATTCCACCTCGAATCTAAAGATGGAAATCGTTTCTTTGTAGGAAGCGATTGTATTTTCAAATCTGGAGATCTTGGTCTCATTGATCATGCAAAGCGAGACAGAGCGAAGCTTGCTAAACAAAAACGTGAAGAAAAGCGATTGTCGAAAATCGAGGAGCGACAGGCCAAGCGAATGGCCATGCTCAATCAGAAAATCGAAGCATTCAAGAATGAACACAATTCTATGAAGCACATTTTCGAGTGGGCGAACAATAGCAATGGGATTCCCAAGGATCTCATGAGAAACCTTGAATCTTGGGGATCTCTCACTGGTAATCAAATCTCATTTCTCAAGGATCTTTACGAAGCCTCTTTGAAGCCAAAGGTAGATTGCCCTTCTGGAAAGGTTAGGGTGAAAGGTAAGATTTTGTCTTTGAATTATGTAGAAGGATATTATGGTGGTACCACGTTGAAGATGACTCTGGAATCCGAAGAAGGATATCGAGCATATGGCACGGTTCCTGCTTCTATCCATGATGCATTAGTTGGAGATTTTGTTGAGTTTGATGCATTATTGAAGCCATCTAAGAATGATAGTTCTTTTGGGTTCTTCAAAAGACCAAGCAAGGCAGCGCGATTGTGTACTGCCTAATTTTGGCCCTATTTCCACTTTTCAAAAAACAGGAGTATAATAAAACAATGATCACTTACAAAGTAACGGTAGAAGACAACGGAACCACGAACTGGTTCAATGAAGATGGTTCACGCCATCGTCTTGATGGACCGGCTGTTGAGCGTAGCAACGGACATAAATCATGGTGGGTGAATGGAAAGCGTCATCGTCTTGACGGGCATGCTGTTGAATATGCCAATGGTTATAAAGCATGGTACATCGAAGATAAGCAATATTCCGAGACAGAATTCCTAACCAAAATCGAAACCATGAATCGTCCTTGCAAGGGCAAGAAGATTGTGGTGGATGGTGTGGAGTACACTTTGTCGTAGGAACGACGGGCCAAATTTTGGCCCGTTTTCCACTTTTCAAAATCCCCAAGTATAATAGATATGTCAAATCACATTCTCACCCAGCGAAGCGTAGTTTATATTTCCAAAACCGGATCGCGAAATCGAATCAGAATTCCTGTGGGAGGAAATAAAAAAGCCAAAATAAATCCAGGAGATCGTGTTAAGGTTTTTTATGATATTAACAACATTTGTGTATCTATCATTAAAGACCCTAATGGTAATTACAAAGTGGAGAAAGATGGAGCAATTCGTTTTCCTGCACACAAATATTCCTTGAAAAACAAGGACAACATCATCTCTGCAAATGAAATCACCCAGAGAGTGATCTGCATCTAAATTTCGCCTACCTTCCACTTTTCAAAATCCAGGAGTATAATAGACAATGAACACATGCACTGCAAGAGTAAGCGGCAGCGGAACCAAGCGATGGTATAATAAGAAAAATCAACTTCATCGCGAGAATGGCCCCGCCGCTGAATATTATGATGGTAGTAAAGCTTGGTATTACAATGGTAAGCTCCATCGCCTAGATGGACCTGCTGTTGAATTCTCCGATGGTGATAAATTTTGGTGGATTAGAGGCGTTAAATACACTGAGGAACAATTTCACGCCAAGATCGCTGAGATGAATTAGAATTGTCGGGCCAAATTTGGCCCGTTTTTCATTTTTCAAAATTCTGAGGTATAATAGAAGATGAACAGTTATACAGAAGTGGACGAATATGGAACCAAGCGCTGGAAAAATGAGAACGATGAGCTTCATCGCCTAGATGGACCCGCTGTTGAATTTGCCAATGGAGATAAAACATGGTGGGTTGATGATAAGCGGCATCGCCTGGATGGACCGGCTGTTGAATATGCTGATGGAGATAAAGAATGGTACCAAAATGATAAGCTCCATCGCTTAGATGGAGCGGCTGTTGAATATTCTAATGGCAGCAAAGAATGGTGGGTTAATGGCCAGCGTCATCGACTTGACGGCCCAGCTATTGACTGGAAAACAAAAAAAGCATGGTATCAAAATGGGAAGCGTCATCGCCTCGATGGACCGGCTTTTGAATGGCCTAATGGCGATAAAGAATGGTGGATCGAAGGCAATAAGTGCACCGAGGAACAATTCAAGACAAAGATCGAAACTATGAGCCGACCTTGCAAGGGCAAGAAGATTGTGGTGGATGGAGTGGAGTACACTCTAGCGTAGAATTATCGGGCCAAATTTTGGCCCGTTTTTCACTTTTCAAAAACCCCAGGTATAATATACGATGAAGAGCGCAGCCTACGAAGCAGTATTCAACCAGATCATGGAGCAGATGGAGAAAGGTGTGATCCCTTGGCGACGGCCTTGGAAGAATTGCCGCCCCATGAATGCAAAGACCGGACGATTCTATAATGGAATCAATTTCTTCATTCTCTCTATGAGCGAATTTGAAGAAAATCGCTGGATCACTTTTAACCAGCTCAAAGAATTGGGTGGTAGCGTGAAAAAGGGAGAGAAGTCCAGGCAGGTGGTATTCTGGCAGATTCTTTCCGTTGAGGAAGATGGTAACAAAAAGAGTATTCCTTTCCTCAAATATTTCAATGTGTTCAATATTTCGCAAACTGAAGGAGTGGAATGGGGCACAGTTAAAATCGAGCCCAATTATGATGCCGATGCAATTGTGCATTCATATACCAATAAACCGGAAATTAAGTATGGAGGAGATCGAGCTTGCTATATTCCTGCATCTGATCAAATCAATATGCCTGTGCGATCTGCTTTTGAAGATCAAAAACACTACTATTGCACTCTGTTTCATGAGCTGGTACACTCCACTGGACACCCTAACCGATTGAATCGCAAAGGTGTGGCCAATGTTTCGAACTTCGGAAGTGCAAACTATAGTGAGGAAGAATTGATCGCAGAATTTGGCGCGGCATTCCTCTGTAATGCTGCGGGAATCGACAATATTATGGAGAATTCATCTTCTTACATCAAGGGATGGATGTCCGCATTCACTGATAATCCTAGTATGATCGTAAGTGCGGCATCTAAAGCACAAAAGGCATCCGATTACATTCTTAGGATTAAAACTGAAGACTGATCCCTTTACAAGGGGGCAACATTCTGTTTCCACTTTTCAAATTTCAGGAGTATAATAGACAATGATCACTTACAAAGTAACGGTAGATGAGCTTGGCGATGTTAGATGGTATAATGAAAATGATAAACTTCATCGTCTAGATGGCCCCGCTGTTGAATGTGCAGATGGCCACAAGATCTGGTGGAATAATGATAAGATCCATCGCCTAGATGGCCCTGCTGTTGAGTGGCCTGATGGAACTAAAGAATGGTATATCGAAAGTATAGAATATACTGAGAAGCAATTCCTCGCCAAAATCGAAGCTATGAACCGCCCTTGCATTGGCAAGAAGATTGTAGTGGAAGGTGTGGAGTACACTCTAGCTTAGGACCAAATTTGGCCCGTTTTCCACTTTTCAAATTTTCGAGGCATAATAGACAATGATCACTTACAAAGGAACCAATGAATTGTGGGTAAATGAACTCATGGATGCCCCTTCTATGACTAAATATTCTGATGGAACCAAAAAATGGTGGTTGAATGGTGAGCTTCATCGTCTGGATGGACCGGCGGTTAAATATGCTGATGGTCGAAAAGAATGGTGGATTGAAGGTAAAAAATACACCAAGAAAGAATTCATCGAAAAAATTGATCGACCTTGCAAAGGCAATAAAATAACCATTGGCGGTGTGGAGTACACTCTAGCGTAGAATTGTCGGGCCAAATTTGGCCCGTTTTCCACTTTTCAAATTTCAGGAGTATAATAAAATAATGATCACTTACAGAGTAACGGTAGATGAATATGGAACCACGCGATGGTACAATGAACAACAACTTCATCGTCTAGATGGACCTGCTGTTGAATATGCTGATGGTGATGAATTTTGGTATCAAAATGGTAAATATCATCGCCTAGATGGCCCTGCCTGTGTAACCTCTTGTGGATATAAAGCATGGTGGGTGAATGGAAAACTTCATCGCCTGGATGGACCTGCTGTCGTTTTTTCCGATGGGGTCACTAAACAATGGTGGATTGAAGGCTGTCGTTACACTGATGAAGAATTCAAGGCAAAGATCCAATCCATGAATCGTCCTTGCAAGGGCAAGAAAGTAGTGGTAGATGGAGTGGAATATTCTCTGGCGTAGAATCAGCGGGCAAAATTTTGGCCCGATTTCCATTTTTCAAATTTCAGAAGTATAATAAAACAATGATCACTTACAAAGTAACGGTAGATGAGCTTGGCGATGTTAGATGGTATAATGAAAATGATAAACTTCATCGTCTAGATGGACCGGCTTTTGAATGTCCTGATGGCTATAAAGAATGGTACCAAAATGATAAACTTCATCGTCTTGATGGACCGGCTGTTGAATATGCTAATGGAGATAAAACATGGTACCAAAATGGCAGAGTTCATCGTCTAGATGGACCGGCTTTTGAATGTCCTGATGGCTATAAAGAATGGTATATTGAAAGTATAGAATACACTGAGGAGCAATTCCTCGCCAAAATCGAATCTATGAATCGCCCTTGCAATGGCAAGAAAGTGACAGTGGATGGTGTGGAGTACACTCTAGCCTAAGACCAAATTTTGGCCCCCTTTCCACTTTTCAAAATTCTCAGGTATAATAAACATTGATCACTTACACAGTAACGGTAGAAGACAATGGAGATACATGGTGGTACAATCAGAATGATGAATATCATCGACTAGATGGCCCTGCTGTTGAATTGGTCAATGGACATAAAGCCTGGTACCAGAATGATAAGCGTCATCGCTTGGATGGACCGGCTGTTGAATATGCTGATGGAGATAAAGAATGGTGGATTAAAAACAGGAAGTTCACAGAGAAACAATTCCACACCAAGATCGAAGCCATGAATCGTTATCGTAAGGTTAAGAAGATTGTATTGGAAGGTGTGAAGTATAAATAAATTTTCCACTTTTCAAATTTTCCACGTATAATTAAATGCGGGACAAGGAGGCAGCAGCCACCAGAACGCTCAAAATTTCGCCCGAATAAAATATCGGACATCAAAAGGTGTATTGTATAGACACATATAGTTAAAACGATTCTTTGGCAAGAATCTTAAATGCAACGAGTAATCTTGTGAGTTGCATGGATGCCATAAAAGGTTACCCTCAGATAAACAAATATAGATAACATGGTGAAACTCCACCGAGGCGAATAATAACACAATCTATAGAGATTGTGTGCATGCGGCACAATATCGATTGTTGCCATGATATGTAATCTGTGGGCTTCTCACTCACGGAAAAAGGCGGAGAATTTTCTGCTCAGGTTTCCGCAAACATCACCTGAGCATTTTTCCACTTTTCAAAATTTAGGAGTATAATAGACAATGATCACTTACAAAGTAACCGTAAATGAAGAAGGAACCAGGCGCTGGTACAATGATAAAGATGAGATTCATCGTCTAGATGGACCTGCTATAGAATGGGCTAGTGGCACCAAACAATGGTGGCAAAACAATAGACTCCATCGTCTTGATGGTCCTGCTGTTGAATATTGGGATGGTCGTACAGTATGGTATTACAATGGTAAGATCCATCGGCTAGACGGTCCTGCGGATGAATATGCCAATGGTGCCAAAGAATGGTACCAAAATGGCAAACGCCATCGCCTTGATGGACCTGCGATTGAATATGCCGATGGAGGAAAATCATGGTGGGTGAATGGTGAGCGACATCGCCTAGATGGCCCTGCTGTTGACTGGCCTTATGGAACTAAAGAATGGTATATCGAAGGCAATAAGTACACCGAGGAAAAATTCAAGGCAAAGATCGAAACTATGAGCCGACCTTGCAAGGGCAAGAAGATTGTGGTGGATGGTGTGGAGTACACGCTAATCTAAGACCTAGGGCCAAATTTTGGCCCTCCTTCCACTTTTCAAATTTTCGAGGTATAATAGACAATGATTACTTACAAAGTAAAGGTAGACGACGAAGGAACCAAGCGATGGTACAATGAGAAAGACAAATTTCACCGCCTAGATGGTCCTGCGATTGAGTATTCTGATGGAGATAAAATGTGGTGCCAAAATGGTAAGTACCATCGTCTAGATGGACCTGCTTTGGATCATATCGATGGCTATAAAGCATGGTGGGTAAATGGTAAACTTCATCGTCTTGATGGTCCTGCCATTGAATATGCTAGTGGTGCTAAAGAATGGTACATTGAAGATGTATATCACACTGAGACAGAATTCAAAACCAAGATCGAAGCTATGAATCGCCCTTGCAAGGGTAAGAAAGTGACAGTGGATGGTGTGGAGTACACTCTAGCGTAGAATTGTCGGGCCAAATTTTGGCCCATCTTCCACTTTTCAGATTTTCGAGGTATAATAGACAATGATCACTTACAAAGTAAAGGTAGACGACGAAGGCACCAAGCGATGGTACAATGAAGATGGTAAAGTTCATCGGCTAGACGGTCCTGCTGTTGAATGTGCTAATGGCGATAAGTTTTGGTACCAAAATGACGAGCTTCACCGCCTGGATGGACCGGCTGTTGAATGGCCTAATGGATATAAAGCCTGGTACCAAAATGATAAGCTCCATCGCTTAGATGGAGCGGCTGTTGAATATTCTAATGGCAGCAAAGAATGGTTGGTACATGGGCAGCTCCATCGCCTAGATGGTCCCGCTACGGAATATATTAGTGGCTATAAAGCATGGTGCATCGAAGGTAAGAAATACACTGAGACAGAATTCAAAACCAAGATCGAATCTATGAATCGCCCTTGCAAGGGCAAGAAAGTGACGGTGGAAGGTGTGGAGTACACTCTAGCGTAGAATTGTCGGGCCAAAATTTGGCCCTCCTTCCAGTTTTCAAATTTTCGAGGTATAATACATGATGATCACTTACAAAGTAAAGGTAGACGACAAAGGAACCAAGCGATGGTACAATGAGAAAGACGAACTTCACCGCCTAGATGGTCCTGCGATTGAGTATTCTGATGGAGATAAATCATGGTGGCAGAATGATAGATTTCATCGTCTAGATGGCCCTGCTGTGGATCATATCGATGGCTATAAAGCATGGTGGGTAAATGGGCAGCTCCATCGTCTAGATGGTCCTGCTGTTGAATATGCTAATGGTGCTAAAGAATGGTTCATCGAAGATATTGAATACACTGAGGAAGAATTCAAGGCAAAGATCGACAAGATGAATCGACCTTGCATTGGCAAGAAGATTGTGGTGGATGGTGTGGAGTACACTCTAGCTTAGGGCCAAATTTGGCCCGTTTTCCAGTTTTCAAATTTTCGAGGTATAATAGATGATGATTACATACACTGTAACGAATGGAGTAAAACGATGGCATAATGAGAATGGCGAGCTTCATCGTCTGGATGGACCTGCTATGGTGAATGGTCCTGCTATTGAAGGGGCTAAGAGCGATAAGTATTGGTTCCAAAATGATAAGCTTCATCGCCTCGATGGACCTGCTATTGAATACGCTAATGGAGATAAATCATGGTACCAAAATGGTAAGCGACATCGACTCGATGGACCGGCTGTTGAGTTTAATAATAGCGATAAGTATTGGTTCCAAAATGATAAGCGTCATCGTCTAGATGGGCCTGCTGTCGAATATGCCGATGGCGGTAAAGAATGGTGGGTGAATGGAGAATTACATCGCCTCGATGGACCGGCTGTTGAGTTGCATAATGGTCGAAAAGAATGGTGGGTTGAAGACACGCAATATTCCGAGGAGCAATTCCTCGCCAAAATCGAATCTATGAATCGCCCTTGCAAGGGCAAGAAAGTGACGGTGGAAGGTGTGGAGTACACTCTAGCGTAGAATTGTCGGGCCAAATTTGGCCCGTTTTCCACTTTTCAAATTCCCCAGGTATAATAGACAATGAACATCACCATTGAAAAGATCTCTAAAGTCAAAAAGGACCTCATTGAAGACATAATTCATGCATTTGCATTTCAACATGATGATAGAGACTATATAATCTCTTGCATCGAAGACGCTTTTGCCCCACTTCTAGAAGAAGACCCAAGCTAACTTTCCACTTTTCAAATTTTCGAAGTATAATAACTGCGAAACCACCAAACAGCAACGTAGGATAAAACATGAACGAATACACTCTCACTCTCGTCACTCTCGTCCCTTTCACTCAGGTCGTTACGGTTCAGGCCGAGGACTCTGATGCCGCTATCTTCGCCTTTGGCGATAAGGTAGACCCGAATGCCTGGGTGCGCGATGATACCCATGTGATCGGATTCGATGACATCGATGTCGAGCATATCTCTCCAGATGATGATGAGGATTATGACGACGAAGAGGAGGACACCGTACCCATCGCCTAATACATACTGTGCATAATCAATAATTATGCACCTTCGGGCTCTTAGCTCAGTGGTTAGAGCATCCCGCTCATAACGGGACGGTCCCAGGTTCAAATCCTGGAGGGCCCACCAAAATTTCCAGTTTTCAAATTTTCGAGGTATAATATACGATGATCACTTACAAAGTAAAGGTAACCGACGACGGGGCAGTAATTTGGTGCAACGATAAAGACCAAATCCATCGCCTGGATGGACCTGCTTATCAAGACACTTCTGGCTATAAAGCATGGTGGGTGAATGGTAAACATCATCGTCTAGATGGTCCTGCTTTAGAGTATTCTTGGGGAACTAAAGAATGGTGGATCGAAGGCGAAGAATACACTGAGAAACAATTCAATGCCAAAATCGAAGCCATGAATCGCCCTTGCAAGGTTAAGAAAGTGACAGTAGATGGAGTGGAGTACACTCTAGCGTAAGATAAGGGCCAAATTTTGGCCCGCTTTTCATTTTTCAAAATTTCGAGGTATAATAGACAATGATCACTTACACAGTAACGGTAGAATCAAATGGGACCAAGCGATGGTATAATGAGAAAGGCCGACTTCATCGGCTAGATGGTCCTGCTTTGGAATACCCTGATGAAGAGAAACGTTGGTACCAAAATGGCAAACTTCATCGTCTGGATGGGCCTGCTTTGGAATGGGCGGATGGTTTCAAGGTTTGGTATAAAAATGGTGAACGCCATCGTCTTGATGGGCCTGCTAAGGAATATCCCGATGGCAATAAAGAATGGTATATCGAAGGTGTATATTACACCGAGGAACAATTCCTCGCCAAAATCGAATCTATGAATCGCCCTTGCAAGGGCAAGAAAGTGACAGTGGATGGTGTGGAGTACACTCTAGCGTAAGGCCAAATTTTGGCCCGCTTTTCATTTTTCAAAATTCCGAGGTATAATAGATGTGAACAAAACCGTTTCATACAAGCGAGCCCGAGAGATTAAATCTCAAGACATGATCATCTTCCCTGATAACAGCGTGAGAAAAGTGGCAGGAAGATTTATCGAAGGAAAGAAAGTATACGTTACTTTTGTGGGAGGAGCGCAAAGATGCTTCGACGCAAACGACATGATGAAACTTTCTGGATTCTCACCTACGAACAAAGTGCCAGGATATTTCAAAAGCCACTTTGAAAAGTAATCTGAGAATTGGTTTTCCACTTTTCAAATTTTCGAGGTATAATAGACAATGAGCAGAACGATCAAAGACAAACCCTTCAAAGTCACTGGCAAATTCCTGACACGATGGAACGACTGCCGAGACCACGGAAAGAGTTGCTCTTTCAACGCACAGCTTAACTCGATTCAGTCGAGGAAACGAAGAAGCATCCGCCAAGATGCGCATAATGACTGATAGTACAATAGTGGGCCTATAACTCAATGGTAGAGTGGCTGGCTTTTAACCAGTAAGTTGCAGGTTCGAGTCCTGCTGGGCCCACCAAAAATTCAGGTAAATACATAAATGTTCATTTGGACCCCAACCCAAAACCCCTTCGCCGCAATGCTTTTTCTCAACAATCATGAATCTGGGAAATACTCTTGCATGAAAATCAACAATGATTTCTGGAGAGTACGAATCAGTGGGCAATATGGCGTCATGATTCTTACATCAAAAGAATTGTTTGAATTGTGTGAGGCAATTAGTACTGAGAATTGTGTTGCCATATAAGGGGCGCGATCTTTTTCCACTTTTCAAATTTTCGAGGTATAATAGATGATGATTACATACACTGTAACGGTAAATGATAATGGAGTAAAACGATGGCATAATGAGAATGGCGAGCTTCATCGTCTGGATGGGCCTGCTATTGAATACGCTAATGGAGATAAGTATTGGTTCCAAAATGATAAGCTTCATCGCCTGGATGGACCGGCTAAGGAATATGCTTTTGGAACCAAAGAATGGTGTGTGGATGGAAAACTACATCGGCTAGATGGACCGGCTAAGGAATATGCTTTTGGAACCAAAGAATGGTGGGTGGATGGAAAACTACATCGGCTAGATGGACCTGCGATTGAATACTTCGATGGTGATACAGCATGGTATCAAAATGGGAAGCTTCATCGCCTGAATGGACCTGCTGCTGAATATGCAAATGGCGCTAAAGTGTGGTATCAGAATGGCCTACGTCATCGCTTAGATGGACCGGCTATTGAATGCGCCAATGGCGATAAGTATTGGTACATCGAAGGCGAAGAATATAGCGAGGAACAATTCAAGGCCAAGATCGCTGAGATGAAATAGCATTATAGGGCCAAAATTTGGCCCGCTTTCCATTTTTCAAATTTTCGAGGTATAATAGATAATGATGAACGCTGCATACATCCACGTTCGAAACATCAGTTACCGATACAATCCTGTAAATACTGCCCATACCGACATTTTCATCGAAAACGATGACTGTAATGAGCCCTTATATTGTGATCGGGAAGCTCCTGATAATGCAAAAGATTTGTTTTTGTATGTTCATGAAAACGGTGGAGAAAATACTCGCGCCATCCTTAACTTTGTTTTTGAATATGACAAATGCATCTACATTGATGGTTTGCAGTATTCTTGCAACACACTCAAGGAATGGCTTGAAAGCAAGAAAGTGACAGAAGATGGAGTGGAGTACACTCTAGCCTGAGGCCAAATTTTGGCCCGCTTTCCATTTTTCAAATTTTCGAGGTATAATAGATAAGCCAATTGGCTACAAAGGAAAAAATGCTGTTTTACTTTTTTTTAGGCGCTGAAATTTGGATTCTGTTGGGTTGTATTGGATACTTTTTATGGTTCCATAACCCTGATCCAAAAAAAATAGGCGAAGAACTTTACGACACCTTGTCACTTACTAATAACTCAAACCGTCTTTTCCTTGCTATGTTTTTCGGAGGATTTATGTTTATGTTGGCGGTTTCGAGCGATGAAACGGATGACACCTCGGATGAGGTGTAAGAATTTCGCTCGCCTTCCACTTTTCAAATTTTCGAGGTATAATAAAACAATGAGCACATACAAAGTAACGGTAGCTGGCAACGGTACTAAGCGATGGTTTAATGCAGATGGTTTACTTCACCGCCTAGATGGGTCTGCGATTGAATATGCTGATGGAGATAAAATATGGTACCAAAATGGCAGAGTTCATCGTCTTGATGGACCGGCTGTTGAATGCGCCCATTTCGGTAAATTTTGGTTTATCGAAGGGGAAGAATACACCGAGGAGCAATTCCTCGCCAAAATCGAATCTATGAATCGCCCTTGCAAGGGCAAGAAAGTGACAGTGGACGGAGTGGAGTACACTCTAATCTAAGACTTAGGGCCAAATTTTGGCCCTCCTTTCAGTTTTCAAATTTTCGAGGTATAATAGATATGGCTAAGGCTAAGCGAACCAACAAAATTCGAATCGGCAACAAAGTGATGCAATTCGAAACCGACCTTTTCTCCCCTAGCGGGCACACTACGTACTCAGGTTACGGGTACCATAATGACAAAAATCGAAGTGCTGAACGAAGAGCACATAAGATGGAAGCAAAACGAGTACTTAAGGAGGAGTGGTAATGAACTACTACGGACCTGACGACGATTACGATCTTCCGTACTATGGCGAAGATTACCCGATTGACGATTCCACTGATGATAATTGGGCCTTTGGTACTCTTGGAGTGGAAGATTCTTCTTGGTGACCCCGAAAGGGGGTTTTTCATTTTTCAAAATTCTCAGGTATAATAGATATGAACAACAAACAATACAGAATCGAAGCGGAACCCAAGCACTATTACGAGCCTTGCGGATGCTGTTCATATCATTACGTTGAGGTGAGCATCTGGCAAACCGAAGATGAAAAAATCATCACCTGTTATAATGATGAGAACCTGAGCACAAGCGATAATGATCCAGGCTATTTGCTGAATAGCATCAATTCTCATAATTGGATTAACACAATTCTCACTCGTGACAATTGTGTTATCATGATCGATGGCGAGATTATGTGAAAATATACATTTTTGAAAATTAGATAATCTCTTTTTGCATTCAATCACCCCGCAAGGGGCCGCTCGGCTTTTTTTACTTTTCAAAATTCTCAGGTATAATAGATATGGAAAACCACAAAGACGAAGACTTAGACAGATTCTGGTATCACAAATGTGACTCTTGTTTCAAACAAGATAAAACGGTGCGAATGATACTAGACCCTTTCGAGGAGGATATGAATAACAGAGAGGTGGTACTTGCCACTTTGTGTCCAGATTGTTACGAAGAAGATTATGACCTAATTGAAAAGATTTATCGTCTGAGCATGGAAGTATAAGCTCAAATTTTGCCCGCCTTCCACTTTTCAAAATTCCGAGGTATAATAGATATGGTTATCTACAATGGACCGAGCCAGATTGATGGCAAACCTATAGTTGCTATCATCACCGGAGTAACATCCAAAAGCAAAAATAGTAAAACTGGAGAGATGCCACAAGTGTGGATTATCCGCTCAGATATTCACCCTACGGAAGCCCTTCGGTCTGGAGAGGACTATAGTATATGCGGAAATTGCCCTCACCGTCCGCAAGAACTTGGAGATAATGCCCTCAAAAAGAGCATCCGTTCATGCTACGTGAATACTATGTCCTTCAACGCGGTGTTCAAAAAGTACTCGAATGGCGGGTATCCTGTCGTTGAATTGAGTACCGTGGCTGAGATGCTGCAAGGAATGAACATTAGGCTAGGTGCTTATGGTGACCCCGCTGCGGTACCACTTTCGGTCTGGGTGGAGTTGTGCAAGTACTGCAAAAGTACTGGATACACTCACCAATGGCGTACTTGTGATCCCGGCTATGCTCAGTACTGTCAGGCTAGTTGCGATAATCTGTTGGACGTAGTACAGTCTACCGCAAAAGGTTATCGTACCTTCTTTGTGCAAAAGGTGGACAAGTACAATGAGGTAGTACGACAGTACGAGGGGATCAAGTTCGCTCACTGCCCCGCTAGTAAAGAAATGAACAAAGTAACAACATGCTCAAGTTGTATGGCATGCTCTGGTACTCGATCAGGACTAAAATCAAACGTGACGATCATGATACATTGATCGTGCAAGGATCTTGCAATAAGTATTGCAAGATCCTTGCAAAAGGCGCTCGCCTTTTTTCACTTTTCAAAATTCCCAGGTATAATAGATGTAATCAGGAGAAAAGACATGACCTTCAATCACAAGCTCGAATCTCGTAAAATCACTTACACCGCCAAGACCGGTTCTCGCAACCGCTTGCGAATTCCAGTGGAAGGTACTCGACACTCGGAAATTAAGCCGGGTGACCGCGTGAACGTGTTCTACAATCGCACTCTTATTGAGGTTTCGATTGTAAAGGACCCAAAGGGTAACTACAAAGTGGAGAAGGACGGAGCGATCCGGTTCCCTGCCCATAAGTACTCCCTCGCGGCGGAGAACAACATCATTATGGCAGATTCCTTGCACAAGAAGGTGAGCTGCATCTAAAGTAACAGGGGACGAATGTCCCCTTCGGCCTTTTACAAAGTTCTTGCAAAAGGCGCTCGCCCTTTTTTACTTTTCAAAATTCTAAGGTATAATAGATATGATCGAAATCAATCGACAGAACTACATCAATGGATCGGTGACCTTTCAGCAATATTACGGTAAGGTTATTGAATTGATGCAAATCAAATTCGACAAGAGCCATCCTTTAGTTCAAAAGTGCCTCAATAGCACGGACCCTCATTACAACGATACTGGTCTTCAACTTTGGGACTCTTATGCGCCGATCTATGAGCGCAATCTAAGACGAGTACTCAAGTCGCTTGGCGATCAATGGAGTTTGGCTGGTAATGTTTGTATGTTGAAAGAGGCTGTGAGGCTCGCGATCAACAATCCTTAAGGGCTATCTCCCTTTGCAATTTTATTGCAAAGGCCCGCGCGCCTTTTTTCACTTTTCAAAATACCGAGGTATAATAGACAATGATTACTTACAAAGTAACGTTAGACTTCGAAGGAACCAAGCGATGGTACAATGAGAAGAATGAATTTCATCGCTTGGATGGACCTGCGGTGGATTATCCAACTGGGCGCAACGAATGGTGGGTGAATGGTAAACTTCATCGTCTGGATGGTCCTGCCATTGAATGTTCCAATGGAGATAAATGGTGGTACCAAAATGGCAAATTACATCGTCTAGATGGACCTGTTGTTGAATGGCCTGATGGAACCAAAGAATGGTGGGTTGAAGGCTGTCGTTACACTGAGGAAGAATTCAAGGCCAAGATCGAAGCCATGAATCGCCCTTGCATTGGCAAGAAAATTGTTGTGGAAGGAGTGGAATACACTCTAGTGTAAGATAAGGGCCAAATTTTGGCCCGCTTTCCACTTTTCAAAATGCCGAGGTATAATAGATATGGAAAATCTAACGTGCGACCTTTGTGGCGTCCACCATTCCGAAACTCTTCTTTGCCTTGAGGCAGATAAGTACCTCTGCCCACATTGC
>Ga0208250_1000138_pt1 | contig 24710 bp, 16 predicted proteins | sample CryBogCBE18Aug09_FD_184557 | JGI IMG/M metagenome (GOLD analysis project Ga0208250, IMG submission 184557) | Freshwater microbial communities from Crystal Bog, Wisconsin, USA - CBE18Aug09 (SPAdes) (version 2) | ecosystem: Environmental > Aquatic > Freshwater > Lake | place: Crystal Bog... | reverse complement strand
GTTGTAACAAAGAATAGTTCAAGGGTAATTAAAAGAGTATCATATCATTTAAATGTTTTGGATTTTTATGGTATTGCTTTCTCTACAACCGATGTGATTACTGTATCAATTTACGATGCGGGTACCGCACCTTAAAGATTTAATATACTATTTATTAATTAAAGATATTTATGATATATGGCAACTACAAGGTTATTCGCTTACAACAACGGTCCAACAATACCAAACACAATTCAGGTTGGTAATATTGCAATTGCCAATTCAACCGATAGATATGATACGGACTATGGTAATGTAAAATGGTGGATGGGTCCCGATGAAGATTTAGGATATGTGATTGCCAGAAGTGTTCCATCAAACGCAGTAACAACAGAAGTACCAGGTTTACACGCATCAATTGATTTTTACCGTTCAAGAGGTTTTGTAGAAAGTTCATTTGTTTTATTTGCCAATCAAGCAACACATCAACATTTTACATCAGGGAACGACGCATCAGATTACTTAACTAATAATGGATTTTGGAATAATTGGTATACCATTTATCTTTTAACTGAAGATGGTGGTTATTTACTACAAGAAGACAACTCAAAAATTAAAACATAATGGCAACAGATAAAAGAATATCCGATCTCCCCTCAGTAACATCACCTTCATCAACAGACGTATTACCAATTGTAAGTGCTGGTATAACAAGTCAAGTTACCGTTGGTAATTTACATTCAACCTTGGCAACAACAGGTTCTAATACTTTTCATGGTAATCAAACTATTGATGGTAATTTATCAATTACAGGAACAACAACATTAGGTGGTAACATTATTCCAGCAACACCAAGAGGTGCATCATTAGGTACATTAGCAAATCCATTTGGTGATATATTCGTATCATCAGGTTCAATTAACATCGCGGGTATTGTGGGACAACCAAATACAACATTATCAAACGTAAGTGGAAACATTTTAATATCTGCGGGTGGTATGCAATTGGTTGGTTCAGGAGCATTTAACGCGGCAACAGGATCATTCCAATTTATTTCTGGTAGTATGACCCAAATTGGTGATTATTCTCAAACGGGTAATTATACGATGGTTGGTAATAAAACAATTACAGGTTCATTGTATGTATCCGGAACAATTGTAGATACCGACAGAATGGTTATTGGTGATGTTGAAGGTGATGATAACAATATAACAGTAGCAGGAACTGAATATAATTCACAATTAGTAATTAGTAATTATGGAAGTGATTACGTTGGTCAATTAATATTACACAGACATTCAACTGAAATTCAACCAATATTAGCATCGGCTCGTAGTAATAGTGATGATGATACTGATACCGATATAACACCTGGTATGGCATTATTAGAAATAGTAGCAACCGGTTGGGCAGGAACTGATTATAAAGAATTTGCTAATATCGTTTTTAGTGCAGATGATGCAGATGGTATAACGATTGGTGATGGTAGTAGTCCTGGTAAAATTGATTTTAATGTAAGTCCGGATGGTGATGTACATACTAATACTGCACTTACATTAAGAAGTAATTTAAATGCAGAATTTAATGGTTTAATTAAAGCAAATGGTATTGTATTTGGTGCAAATTACCCAACAACAAGTAAAGGACAAACAGGAGATTTGAATGGTATGATTGCATCGGATGGCAATTACATATATTATTGTTTTGAAGACTATACAAGTGGAACTAACAATATTTGGAAAAGAGTCCAATTATCAAATAGTAGTTGGTAATAAAGGGAACATTTACATATAGAGGAATAGTTCAATTATATTAAAAATTTTAGTATTTATAACATATGGAATTTTTTATAAGACAAGGGGCATCTGACCCAATACTAAAAATGAGAATGATTGATGACGGAAAAAACGATAAATCATCATTTAATGATTTATTGGAAAACTCGGAAATTACATTTGATATGTATGATTATAATACAGGAGAACCTATTATATTAGCGGCACCTTGTAATATCACAACAAGAACAAAACTATATAATCAAACAACTGAAGAATATTATATTGTTTATAGATTTACATCGGAACAAACATCAACAGCTGGTAAATTTGAGGGTAAGGTGAATGTCCAATTTAGAGACATTAGTTTAAACCCAACCAATTTGTTAATTTTACCCGTTAAAGAAAAATTATACATCAATATTTTTTAATACCCCCTTTTTTCCTTATATTTATTAATGTTATCAAGGCAAACTGTGATTTAATCACAAGCTAATACGTCACATTAAAAAAAATTATAAGATGAAAGAGGTTATCTCTCAAGAAGTTATTGAAGGCTTCTTAAACGGTGGTGACGACGAAATGTATATCGTCGGTGTTGAATACGATTATCCCACAAATACAATCTACAAAATTATCCAAGACCCTGAACAAGGGAAAATTGTTAAACCTGATTCGTTTACTCCATTTTTATGGGTAGGTGATTTGACCGGTATGAATTTCTACGGAAACTCAAAGGCAATGCAGAAAAAACGTATGGGTGAGTTTGGTATCCTAATTGAGAAGTTAGATACTCATGGCAACGAGCGTTTAGAGAATGGTATGACTCATATCGTTAGAAGTATTAAATCATATACCGATTTAGTATCGTTCTTTAGAATGGGCGGATTAAATCCATGGGATGAAAAGTGTAGACACCTATTTACAATCTTAAACCCTGTAGAACAATATCTTATACAAAAAAGAAAAAGATTATTTAAGGGTATTGATGATTATGGTGGAGTTCATAGATTTGTATTTGACATTGAGACTACAGGTCTTGATCCCGAAACTTGTAATATCATTTTGATTGGAGTTAAGGATAACCGTGGTCTACAAGAAACAATACCTGCGTTTGGTGAAGATGGTGAAAAGAAATGTATTGAGAGATTTTTCCAATATATAAAAGATTTAAAACCAACCATTGTTGCAGGATATAACTCCGCTTTCTTTGACTTTCCGTTTATATTAAAACGTGCACAAATTCTTGGTGTTGATGTTGATGGTTTAACACAAATCTTTACATCACAAGGAATGAAAGAAAAAGAAGGTATATTAAAACTCGCTAATGAAGTAGAACCATACACACAACACGTTATATGGGGTTTTAATATTATTGATATTGCACATTCAGTTAGAAGAGCACAGGCAATTAACTCTGAGATTAAATCTTGGGGATTGAAATATATTACAAAATATTTGGAAAAAGAAAAACCTAATCGTGTGTATGTAGAAGGTTCTAAAATTTCTAAAATATATCTTGATAACGAAAGTTATTATGTAAATCCAAAAACAGGAAATTACAAACAAATTGGAGAACCTGGTACTGAAGGTTTATTACAAAAATATCCTGGCAAGTTTGAGATTTGGCCAGGTAGAAAAATTGTTGAACAATATCTTGACGATGACTTGTATGAAACTATGATTGTAGATGATAGTTTCTCTCAATCAACATTTTTACTTTCTAAATTGGTACCTACTACATATGAAAGAATTGCAACAATGGGAACTGCAACATTGTGGAAAATTATTATGTTAGCATGGTCTTATGAAAATAATTTGGCAATTCCATCTAAAGATGAGAAACGTGCATTCACAGGTGGATTATCAAGATTATTAAATGTAGGTTATGCAAAGAACATTGTTAAATTTGACTACGCATCACTTTACCCATCTATTCAATTAGTATATGATGTATTTCCTGCGTGTGATGTAATGGGAGTGCAAAAATCAATGTTAAAATATTTCCGTGATATTCGTATTAAATATAAACATCTTGCCGGTGAATTAAAAGATAAGGACCCTGTAATGGCAGAGATGTATGACCGTAAACAATTACCAATTAAGATTTTTATTAACGCATACTTTGGTTCATTATCGGCTCCACATGTATTCCCTTGGGGAGAAATGGATGCGGGTGAAACTATTACTTGTATTGGTCGTCAGTGTTTACGTATGATGATTATGTTCTTTATGAAGAAAGGTTATAAACCTCTCGTAATGGACACGGATGGTGTGAATTTTGAGACACCTGATGGGATTGAAAATACAAGATACGTTGGTAAAGGATTAAATGAATTAGTTAAAGAAGGAAAAGAATATACGGGTATTGAAGCGGACACCGCAGAGTTCAATGATATATTCATGAGAAATGAAATGGGTTTAGATATTGACTATATTGCTCCGGCTTGTATCAATGTTTCTCGTAAGAACTACATCATTAAAATGATGAAGAAAGGTAAAGAGAAAATTAAATTAACAGGTAATACAATCAAATCTAAAAAATTACAAACATATATTGTTGAGTTTTTAGATGAAGGATTAAAATATTTGTTAAATGGTGATGGTCATTCGTTCGTAGAATTATATTATGATTATGTAGGTAAAATTTATAATAAAGAAATTCCATTATCAAAAATTGCAAACAAAGCTCGTGTTAAACAAAGTATTGCGGAGTATAAGAAATATGTAATGAAGACAACTAAGGCAGGTTCTTTAATGTCTCGTCAAGCACATATGGAGTTAATTATGTTGAATGATTATCCTGCAGGTTTAGGTGATACAATTTATTATATTAATAATGGTTCTAAAAAATCTTCAGGGGACGTTCAGAAAATTGCTAAACCATCAAAGAAAGTTCAAGAAGAATTTATTGTTAAACATGGTTACCCAATGCCGAATGATTACATCGAGATTAACTGTTATATGATTGATGAAAAAGAAATAACAAATAATCCTGATTTAAAAGGTGATTATAATGTTCCTCGTTATTTGAATAATTTTAATAAACGTGTTGAACCATTACTTGTTGCATTTAATCCTTCAATTAGAGAAGATATTTTAATTGATGACCCAAAAGATAGACAATATTTTACTAAACAACAATGTGAATTAGTTAATGGATTCCCATTAAAAGAAGAAGGACAAGATAAATTAGATGAGGTTATGACTTTATCCGATAGTGAAGTAATATTTTGGAACAAAGTACAAAGAGACCCTTACTTTATGTATGTGGAAAATAGTTTAGAACTTGCTGACCAATTTTGGGTTGAACACAACAGAAAAGTTGTTTCGTTACAAGAACAAAGTATTATGTCTAATGAAGATGAAATAATCGAGAATAATAATCACGATTATGCATTTCACGCAATAGAAAGTTAGATTACGTTAAACGGAGAAGGCATTGCTCTGAACTTAAGAGATTTGTTAAGATTTTCGGCCTCACCAGCTTTTCTTTCAAGAAGTTTGTCAGGTCGTAATCTTTCCAATCTTGCCATAAGTTCTTCAATCAATTTAGATTTTTCATCTTTACCTTCAGTAATTAATGATTGATAATCTAATTTAACTGAACTATCAGGAACTTGTAAGTCTCCTGAGAATTTACCCCATATTCTACCTAAACCTTCTTTTGCATAAGCAATCAAATATTTTCTAACCCAGTTTTGTGAAGGTTTATTTAATTCGTCCCATGTTAATTCATCGGTCATAACATCAGAAGGTAATTTAATAACGTCTTTGTTTTTCTTTAAACAAGTATCTCTATCCATAGTATCATAATACCAATACCAAACTTGATAGTTGTTACTTCTTAAATTTGTAAAGTCAAATTTACCACCAGGTACATTATAAAGATGAATCATTTTAGTTCCTTCAGGACCTGCAGTAATTCTATAAGTTACATCACCACCAATCAAACGGTTTTTAATATTTCTATCACCCATTCTAAGTAACAAGTCAAAAGCCGGCATCATAAAAAATGAACCCGCAGAACCTGTTTGAGCAAAACCACCAGCACTACCAAAACCAGCACCACCAAGACCACCAAATCCACCTAAGAACGGATCTACAATAGAATCTGTTAAAGTCGCTCTTTGGAACCATAAAAGTTCATTTATTTCACGACCAGCTGGTATTTGATAAACTTGTTGATTTTGTGTAATTGTAAAAAAATCCTTTTTTAATTCATTATCACCACCTGCTTGTAATCCTACGATTTTAGAATAAGCATAAGTGTATTGAGTTTCATAATCTAAACTACGATTTGTAAATGCTCTACTTAATGATTGAGTATCGACATCTAAACCTGCTAATGCTGACCATTGAGATTCAATTAACCAATCACTTACATATTGTTCATATTCAGATAAAGATAATTCCATAAAAGTATCCATTTGTTCTTCGGTAAGTTCAATACCACGAACAGGCATACCTAAAAGGTGAAATACTTGGGTGTATAATTTTTCTTTTTCTTCTGCTGAAATAATTGTAGCCATAATTTGATATATTCTTATAAATATCTTATATTTAAGTTATGAACAAGACACTATTAGACTTATTTGAAACGGCGGGTAAAAATGATTTTGAATTTACCTATAAAACAGGTGAAGGTGAAAATGTATTAACGTTGGATTTAGAAAATAAGAAATTAACTCTTATAATTGGTGACCCTGAACACAAGGATTTAGATTTAACATTAAGGGACGCTATAATGACTATTAAAGGAGACTCTTAAGTAAATCTTTACTAAACGATTCCGAATATTCTCCGTCACCCATTACTTGGTCAATGACGTTCTTTTTCTTTTGTAAAATGTTGTAAATTACCTTTTCAATTGTATTCTCAAATACAGGGTAATAAACTAATACACTATTCTTTTGTCCGTAACGATATGCTCGGTCTTCTCCTTGTGAGTGGTCTGCAGGTACAAATGATAAGTCATTCATGATAACAACTTCTGCGGCGGTCAAAGTAATACCGACACCTGCGGCTTTAATATTTCCTATAAACACTTTTATTTTGTCTTCATTTTGGAATCTATCTACAGATTCTTGTCTCCTATCCTTAGACATACGACCATCAAGAATTACTGAATTTTTCTTATATTTTTCATGTAACATATCTAAGGTCATTGTAAAGTTAGTTAAAACAATAACTTTCTTACCTTGTTCTAAACATTTATCAATAATCTCACAAGTATATGGTATTTTTTCATATGATATTAATTGACGAACTTTCATCAAACGATTTAATGTCACACTAATAGTTTCATCATTTTTCTTATCATTACTAATACGAGTAAACTCCTCAAGTTCTTCATCATACATTTTACTATTCAACTCAACAAACACTGGAGTAACAATCTTTTCAGGTAAATCAAGAATATCGGTTTTCATTCTACGAAGAACAATGTTTTTAGTTCTCTCACGAAGTTCATCTAAATTACTTGCCCCACTTGTATTCCATACTTTTCGATTACCAACTTTAAATTGAAATCCTTTACAATATCTACGAACATAACTTTGCCAATTTAATGTGAGTGGAGATTCCACGATTTTCAATAAGTTGAAATAATTAATTGGTCTTGATGTCATTGGAGTACCCGTTAGTAACCAGACTTTAGGAATTTGGTCTAACACATCATTTAATAAACGAGTTCTGTTTGCTGTTGTGTTGGAAATGTAGTGAGCTTCATCTACAATTGCCAAATCAAATTTTTCATTAACCAACAATTTGTAATCGTCACTATCTTCAGATTTATCTGTTGTATGATAATTTTTAATAATGTCATAATTAATGATGTAAAAATCAAACGTAGAACCCCATTTACGACCTTCAACGATTAATACACGTCTATCTGAGTAATTGGCAATTTCTCTTTGCCAGTTGATTTTAAGAGATGCTGGACATACAATTAGAACTTTCTTAGCTTCACTCTCTAAAGAAGCAATAACTGCGGAGGTTGTTTTACCAAGTCCCATATCATCGGCAAGAATAAACTTATTATTCGCTAATAACTTTTCAATAGCGATTTTTTGGTGGTCCATCGGAGGTCTAACAGAATATTTGGAATAATCAATTACACGATTTAATTTTTTCTCCTCTTGAACAATTGCAGACTTTGGTAACCATAATGCGTGGTTTTGTTGACTATCGATAATTTTACCCCAAATATGGTAAGCCTTATCTGACTCACATAATAACTTTTCACACCATATCTTTTCAGGAGGTTTTGTTAATAACATATCTTCCATTATCTTTTCACCAAATGTATTGACAACACCAATATATTTTCTTGCAACTTTTGGAATTGTATCCTTATACTTTATAACATACTCCGCCTGTGGACGAGTTAATTTAAAATTTTTAACTTCCACAAATTTTCGTTTGTAATCCAATAAAACGTTATTGGAACCTTCATATTCGTTCAATATTTCCCTTGCTTCAATTTCAGGTATTTTCTTTTCCATCTATTATATATAATATAACTAAATAGAATGGAAGATTCAACTATTTATTAAGATATGGATAATAAACTACCAATCACCAGAATATCAAAATTCTTCGGTCAAGATGACTTCGACCTTCATATTCGTATGGGTGAAGAATATCTTCATGGTGATTTGAATATGAAATTAGTTTTATATCGTGTAGATAGAGGTAAAACTGAAATTGACGATGTATATGCTGAAGTTGGTACTGACGAAATCAAATATTTTCCACCGGTAGAATTCAATGGATTAGTTAAAATAGAAGAACCAAAAAATAGTTCATATAAAGGTGGTTTATTACACTATAATGAACCGGGTAATTTGATTGTTTCCGTATATATGAAACATTTGGAAGAATTGAATATTGATATTAGATATGGAGATTATATTGGTTATCCTGAATCTGAATCAAGAACAAGATTTTATACTGTAACAAACGACGGTAAAGTTGTTTCTGATAATAAACACAATATGTTTGGTTATAAGCCATATTATAGAAATATAACATGCTCACCAGCACAAGACACTACATTTAGAGGAGTTTAACATGGGAATACCTAAAAAAAGAAAAACTGATATTCAGATTTACAAACAGGCGGATGGTGTTGCGAGAAGACAAGAGTTGTTAGATAAAATAACTAAATCTGACACATATCTTCCTGACACAATATTACATGATGATTTGGATAAAGGATTTTTAGAATATGTTTCAAATACGTTTAAAGTTGTGTCTGATGGAACACAAATTCCAATTATAGATAAAATATTAACAATCCAAAGATGGGGTGAGTTTACTCAGAACTGGTCATTTAGTGATGAGGATAATAATATGAAATTACCTTTCATTGCTACAATTAGAAGACCTGATGTACAATTTGGTACTAATCCATCAGTTCAGAGAACTATTCCTGATAGATATCAAATTTATTATGCTGCAGTTCCTAATTGGAATGGTACAACTATGGGTGCAGATATCTATACAATTCCACAACCAATCCCTGTGGATGTAACATTTGATGTAACAATTGTATGTGGTAAATTCAGGGATTTAAATAAATTTAATAAAATAGTTTTGAAACATTTTGCTTCAAGACAAGATTATACAATAATAAAAGGTCATTATATTCCAATTGTATTGGATAAAATTGAAGACAATAGCCCAATTGATACTATTGATGGACGTAGATTCTACGTACAAAATTATCAGTTTACTATGCTTGGATATTTAATGGATAGTGACGAGTTTGAGGTTAAACCCGCAATTAATAGATTATTTACCATGTTTGAATTTGTAAACCAAAATGCAGTATCGAAAAAATTTATAAGTAAGACAGTTGATATTGTCACAAGTAATCAATCTGCCATCGGTGGACAAACGGTTTTTAATGTGGGTGAACCAATTGGTACTTTATTTACCGTAGCCATAAATGGTATTATTCAAACTAAAGACGTTCATTATTACCATATTGCGTATACATCAAGAGTGACATTAGCGGAACCTGTTCCTGATTTTAGTGTTGTAACAATAATCTATTATAAAGGTAAAAATAGTATTATATATGATAATTTTGGTAAATTATTAAAAGTCAATACTGAAATTTTTACATATTCTAACACTATCAATTTTTTCTTAAAATATGATATTAAAAGTATTGTTACTTTAGATGTTAATGGTATGGTACAAACTGAAGGTGAATCATTTGAAATCACGGGTAAAAAAGACGTTACTTTATTAGGTACACCGACAGTCGGTTCAACAATCGGTATCACTTACGTTTATTAATCATCTCCGTAGATGTCTTTCTTTTTAGGTTTACAAAGTTCTTCTATGTGTTTTTCTAAAACTTTATAGATTTTCAAACCATTTTTATTACAATAATTTTTTAATATTTCGTGGTGTTTCTCACTTATTTTAACGTTTTTCTGATTGTTTTCCATATAAAAGATATTAAAAGATAAATAACTATCTTTTTACAAAAAATACGGAAATCTTTAGTAAAAACAAAGATATTTATAAGATAAGTAATAAAACAATTTAACCAATTAATTTAAATGGCAAGTAATAACAGAGTTTTTGTATCTCCTGGTGTTTACACTTCAGAGGTAGATTTAACATTCGTAGCACAAAGTGTAGGTGTAACTACATTAGGTTTAGTGGGTGAGACTTTACAAGGTCCAGCATTCGAACCAATTTTAATTTCGAGTTTTGACAATTATAAGTCATATTTCGGACCAACTTCTCCTGAAAAGGACGGAGCAAATAATCCAAAATATGAATTAGGATATGTTGCTAAATCTTATTTACAAGAGTCAAATCAACTTTTTGTAACAAGAGTTTTAGGTTTAACAGGATATAATCCAGGTAAAACATTTGGTATCGTTTCTCAAGGTGGTATTTTAGTAGACCATTTAGAGGAGTATTTAGCAGGAACTTATACAGGTAATACCGCTTCAGATCACATGTTTGACCCTAATAATCCAACGGCATCTGATATTTATGTGGATTTATCAGGTGTAACAGCATATGACGGTACACCAATATTAACATATATAAGTGAAAAATTTAGTGGTTTAACAAATTCTGATATTGGAAAATGGTTCCAAATTGGTTTAGTTCCTCAAGGTAGTAACTATGATCAATTTTTACTTTTGAATCGTAATAAAGAACAAGTATCACCTTTAACAGGAAAAATTTATGCTGAAAATGAAAATAGACAAGAATGGTATAATACCTGTTTCCGTGAATCGGTTCCAGGTGACGAAACAACCATTTATGATGTTGCAAGCTATACATTTACAGTACCAAGTACTGGTGTAACTGATGGATTTCAAGTTGTAAGATATGAATTTTTGGCGTCAATGGACGCTGACTATGATAATGTTGTAGTTGCGGCTTTAAGATCAAGAGGTCATTATCACCAAGAAAATTTAGTTTTAGAAGTAACACAAAACTCAAATATTTCATTAACAGATACAGGTGGTATTGTATCAAATCCATTAGCAGAATTCCAAATTGATGTTACAGGTACTACAGGTGGACATAAATCATTCACAATTTCTTTAGATCAAACATCTTCAAAATATATTACTAAAGTTTTGGGAGTTGAGAATTATGACCAATCATATGTAGACCATCCGGTTTATGTTCATGAGGTTTATCCTAATTGGTTGAAAAACGCTTTCGAACAAGGTAAAATTAGAGGTTTACAACTTACATATGTTGTTGATGATGCATCTACTGATTTCATAAAAGAATTTGATACTCCAATGAGTAATACAGTTGTTTCTGAAGTTCGTGGTGGTAAAGTTGACGAGTTGTTTAACATTATTACTATTTCGGATGGTGAATCTGCTAACAATCAAGTAAAAATTACAATACAAAATATTAATTTAGATTCAGGTGAATTTGATTTATTAGTACGTGATTTTAATGATACTGATGATAATATAGTAGTATTAGAAAAATATTCAAGATGTTCAATGAACCCTGATGTTGCAGGATATATTGCAAACAAAATCGGTACATCTGATGGTGAATATACATTAAACTCAAAATATATTATGTTGACTATGGCAGATAATGCTCCTGTGGATGCGGTACCTGCTGGTTTTAAAGGATTTACAAATAAAAATAGTTTTGGTGACGATAGTAAATTAGGTGCTGTTACATATAAAACAAATTATTTTGACCCAGGTGAAACAATGTATTATAAGCCAGACGGAACACCAGTTTTGTCAAGTGGTGACAAATATAAGAAAGTATCTTTAGGTTTATCAAGTCAAAATGCATTTACCTATGATAGTGATTTATTGAAGTTTAAAGGTGTAACTGCATCAGGAACTACAAAAGGTTTCCACTTATCAACAAACGCATCAACAATTACAGGAACAACATACATTACAACTCCATATGATTTAGAAGGTCAATCTGACCCAACAAATAACAAATTAACAGATATTAACTATCGTAAGTTTACTTTTGCTGCATTTGGTGGTTTTGATGGTTGGGATATCTACAGAAATGTAAGAACTAACACCGACCAATATATTTTCAATACTCACACATATATTTCAGGTAATACGAATAACGGTGGTGTATTCAGTTCTACAGTTGGAAATTCGGATTATTATGCATACTTACAAGGTATTATGACATATCAAAATCCTGAGGCAGTTGATATCAACGTATTTGCTACACCGGGTATTGATTTCTTAAATCATAGTTCTCTTGTTACTCAAGCAATTGACATGATTGAAAACGATAGGGCCGATTCAATTTATATTATTGGTGCACCAAATGAAACAGATGCATCAAATGTGGTTGATGATTTGGATTCAGTTTCGATTGATTCTAACTATTCAGCAACATACTGGCCTTGGATACAAATTAGAGATACAGATAATGCAACTCAATTATATATCCCACCAACAGGTGAAGTTGTTAAGAATATTGCCTTAACTGACAACGTATCTTATCCTTGGTTCGCGGTTGCGGGTTATTCAAGAGGTTTAGTAAATGCAATCAAAGCACAAAAGAAATTAACTTTAGACGAAAGAGATAATTTATATAAAAATAGAATCAACCCAATTGCCACTTTCTCTGATACAGGAACAATCATTTGGGGTAACAAAACTTTACAAGTTAGAGAGTCTGCATTAGACAGAATTAACGTAAGAAGATTGTTATTAAGAGCAAGGAAATTAATTTCCGCAGTTGCAGTACGTTTGTTATTTGAACAAAATGATGACCAAGTAAGACAAGAATTCTTAAGATTGGTAAATCCTATCTTAGAAGCAATCAAGAAAGAAAGAGGTTTATATGACTTCCGTGTAACTGTATCAAGTGCACCTGAAGATATAGACGCAAACACACTTAGAGGTAAAATCTATGTGAAACCAACTCGTTCTTTAGAATTCATTGATTTAGAGTTTGTTATCACTCCAACAGGAGCTTCATTTGAAAATATCTAATCTAAAAGGAGATATAAAAAAGAGAAAGGAGGGTAGAAATACCTTCCTTTTTTTATTAAATGTTCCACGTGGAACATATTTTCCCAGTATACTGGTATATTCTGGAACCGGTTATTAAAGTATTTATATTATATATTATATTAAAGTAGTAAACTGGAACTGGTTATACTGGGTGACTGTAAAAAACTACGGAAAATTTTTGACAAAATCAAGTATTTCGTATAATATCTTAAAAAAAAATTATTTTCTAATATTGTTATATTTATAAGAAAGTAAATAATACAAAAAAAACTTAACTAATACAACATGGCAGATTTACTAATGAAAATGCCGGTTCCTTACGAACCGAAAAGAGTCAACCGATTTATACTAAGATTCCCATCATCTTTGGGTATCAACGAATGGTATGTACAATCGGCTGCAAGACCTAAAGCTAAAATTAACGTTACTCCAATTCCGTTTTTAAATACATCAACTTATGTTGCAGGTAGATTTGAGTGGGAAACTATGAACGTAGTATTCAGAGATCCAATTGGACCATCTGCAGCTCAAGCACTTATGGAATGGTTCCGTTTACATGCAGAATCTGTTACAGGTCGTATGGGTTATGCTGCTGGTTATAAGAAGGATGTAGAATTAGAATTATTAGACCCAACAGGTGTAGTAGTTGAAAAATGGATTTTACAAGGTACTTTCTTATCTGATTTGGATTTCCAAAACTTAGATTACTCAGACGATAAATTGGCTACTATCCAAGCTACTTTAAGAATGGATAGATGTATCTTAGTATACTAATATTATAATTTTAATTTATATGAACCGACATACCAGAAATGGGTGTCGGTTTTTTTATTGAAAAACTTTACTTTATCATAGTTATAGTATAAACTTATATTATGGAAGATTATAGAATAGACCCAACAATTGCATACGATGTAGTAGAATTACCAACTAAAGGAATTTACTATAAAAATAAAAAGAAATCAGTAAGAGTAGCTTATTTAACTGCAGCAGATGAAAATATTTTATCATCACAAAATTTAATTGCTTCAGGTAAAGTGGTTGATGAATTATTAAAAAGAAAAATTATTGATAAAGATTTATCCGTTGATGAAATTGTAGAAGAAGATAGACAAGCTGTTTTAATATTTTTAAGAAATACCGCTTTTGGATCAGAATACACATTAACTGCAAATGACCCAAAAACAAATGAACAATTTAGTGTAGACGTTGATTTAAGTCAACTTAAGGTTAAAGATTTTACATTAGAAGAAGATGTAAATGGTGAATATCCATTCTATATGGAAAAAAGTAAGACTAACATTACTTTTCAGTTTTTAACAATGAAACAAGAAAAAGAAATTGATGAAATTAGAAAAAGTTGGAATGGTAATGGAGTTGCACCTGTTATTACAAAACAACTTGAATTTATGATTAAATCAGTTGGGGGTAATAAAGAACAAATGTCTATACGTCAATTCATTGAAAGTTTACCAATTAAAGACTCTCAAGATTTTAGAAAATACGTTGCAGAAAATAAACCAGGGTTAGATTTAACCCAAACAGTAACCACCCCATCAGGAGATAGTGTCCAAATTGAAATTGGATTTGGGGTTGAATTTTTTCGCCCTTTCTACGGATTATAAGAAAATTCAATTAGATGAGATTTTATTTTTAATTACCAGAGGTTTTACTTATGGTGATGTTTTAAGTATGCCGATATTTGTAAGGAGATATTATATCAACTTTCTAATTGAAAAACAATCAGAAAATAGTTAATTAATCTATTTATTAGGATATGGGAGATTCAAAAATTAATTGGTCTGAAAGATATGAAGCTAATGGTGGTAATGAAAAAGCATTAAAGGCTGCCGGTATGCCTGATGATGTTTTTGAAACATTATCTAAAAAGGCACCAACTTCCGCAAGATACGGTTCTACAGGTGATGCTATAAAAAATGTAACAAGTGGTGATTATTTTACTAAGGCTGCTAATAGTACATTTGTAGGTAGATTAGGTGGAATGTTAAGTGATTTTACAAGAGGTTTAGCGAATGGTATAAATGGTATTATATCAACACAATTCGGAGCAAAAGAAGAACAAAATGCTGCAGGTTCGATTCTTAATGTTCTTGGTAAAGGAGGTTTAAATCCTGCTAAATTAATTCAAAAAGGTGGTGCGGAAGTTATACAAGCATTAAATACAGAATTAACAAATGAATCTAAATTATTAACTGAAATTAATTCTAAGACAGGTATTAGTGGTGAATTATCAAAAGGTTTACAGGACGATATGAAACAAGCTTCAATTGAGGCAAGTAAATATGGTATTACTATAAATGAACTTGGAGATTTTTATACTAAATTATCCGATAATTCAGGAAAATTTGCTTTAGTTAATAGGGGTATATTAGATTCTGCAGCACCTGTTGCAACTGTTTTAGGTAAGACTATGAGTGAAATGGCCGATATCATGTCACAATATGAAACAGTTGGTTTAGGTGTTGATAAAACAATTAAAGAATTAGATAATGCGGCAACAAGAACTATTGGTTTAGGTTTAAATGCGAGAACGGTTAGTAAAACTATGACAGAACAAATCGGTAGATTAAATGAATATGGTTTTCAAAATGGAATACAAGGTTTAGAAAGAATGTCCCAAAAGGCTGTTGAATTTAGAATGAGTATGGATCAAGTATTCAAATTAGCTGATAATGTTTTTACCCCTGAAAAGGCTATTGAATTATCTGCAAGTTTACAGGTATTAGGTGGTGCTATGGGTGATTTTAATGACCCAATCAAATTGATGTATATGGCAACAAATAATGTGGAAGGATTACAAGACGCATTAATTGGTGCCACACAAGGGTTAGCAACATATAATCAAGAACAAGGTAAATTTGAAATTACAGGTATCAATATAAGAAAGGCACATGAAATGGCTAATGCTTTAGGAGTTGATTATAAAGAACTTACAAAATCGGCAATAGCAGGTGCGGAAAGAATGTCTGCAACAAATGCTTTAATGGCTAACAGTATTACAAGTAATATGAATGACAAGGATAAGGAATTTCTTATCAATATGTCACGTATGGAAGGTGGTGAGATGAAAATAGTCGTTCCCGAATCTCTACAAAAAAGTTTTGGTAATGTTACAGAAATTGCAATGGATAAACTTACAAGTTCACAAGTAACGCAATTGACAGAATATCAAAAACAATTTGAAAAAATGGATTCTAAAGCAATTGCTATGAGTCAATTAACTGAAACTCAAAAAATGGTAAGAGATTTGGATGTTGTGGCATCATATTATAGAGTTCAAACAGCACAATATCTTAGAGGTGCAGGTACTGCTTTCTTAAAGAGCGAACTTGGAAAAAGTATGCAGAGTGCTTTGAATAATATGAGTGAAGAAGATAAGAAAAAAAATATATATGGTTCATCAAAAGAGGCAGAAGATAAAATAGTTGGTATGACAAATGCAATAGGTAATGCCGCAAATAAAGCATTGGACATTGCTAAAGAAGGATGGGATAAAGTAACTGGTAAAAATAGTCCAACAACACAACCTACTACACAAAATGTTAATGTAACATTTTACCATAAATCTGAAGGTACTATTACCGATTCTGTATTTGATGGGGTTCGTAAAAATCCAACATCCATGTCTAATTTTGTTTCAATGTCCCCCAAAGATTTTACAACACCAAATCCAGCACATAAAAAATAGAATTAATCTATTTATATTAAAATACAATAATGCCAAGTTTTTTAGATTTTAATTCCACAAAAAGTTTTAGAGATAAGATATTAGGAAGAACTTTACAACAACCTAATGGACCTCAAACTTTTAGTAGTACAGGATATCCTGAACAAAATCTAAGTGATATTCCTAATATATTTTTAGGTAATGTAGATACAAATAGAACGAGTGATTTAAAAGGAATACAATCTTTAAATTTATATAAACCAGATACTTTTTTTATTGAAGAGAATATTGATACTTTACCAAGAAGAGCGAACTTAAGTTTATATCCATATTTTACACCAGGTGATTATAATTTATTTGGTATTATGAATACTAATAATTATGATACTGAATCTGAATTATTCAAATTTGCCGCATATAATATTAAAAATAACACAAGTGGTCCTGTTTATGCAAGAATAGCTCAGAATGTTGAAAAAACAACATTAGGTAGAGTAAGAATTTTAGATGCTATAAATGGTAATTCAGCTACCGCATTAAATATTATAACAGGTAGAGAACCATTAGTAGAATCTAATTATTCTATTACAATTAACCCAACAAATCCATCAGGAGTACCTACAGATTTTTTATCTGCGGTTGAAGGTGAATCAACACCATATAGTATTATACCTGGTGATTATTTAAGTAATCCACAAAATCCATTAAATTACAATTCACAAAATCCGTTACAATTAGGTACATTATTAAATGATGCCACGGGTGCAATTGCATCTATGGTTGGAATACAAGGAAAACCAAAAATTAGTCCAAGACCTTCTGACATAATGATTCAGTACATGGGTCCAGGTCAGAAAAATAGATTATTTGATTTATTAAGTTATTCAAGATATTCACCAAATTACACATTATTATCTGAGGTTAATAACGTACTACAAAATGGATTACAAATTAAATCCCCAATACAAGTCCCTGGTAACACTTACATAGGTGATGATAGATATTTTGATGTAAAATACTCTATGAGTGATTTTTGGGATAGAACAGTACGAGGAAACTACTATACAAGTTTAATGTTTGATAGTGGTTCTGCAGAATTATTTCATAAAAGTAAAAATTATTCAGAAGGTGGTCCTATAGGTGGTAATTTAACATGGTATAGTAAAGGTTCAAAAAACCCTTTAGGAGCTAACAATAATGAATCAGGTAGTACTCTTAATATTCTTGAAAGTTCTCTATCAACAAAATTTGATTATAGAAGAGATTCTATTTTAGGTAATACACAAGAAATATTAAACTCATTACCTTCTGATGGAGGTATTTCTCGTTCTCATGTTGCGAATGCTATTGACCAAACAAGTAGAATATTCCAAGAAGGTGATGTAAAAATATCAAGAGGTTCCGCGATAAAATATGTGGATAAATACGGTCAAGAATCTGGTGTTGAATATTGTAGAGTATGGACTAAAGATAGACCATACCTTCATTTAGATGATACTATGAAAAGAACTGACATTATCAGAAAATATGATGGTAGTGTTTTAGGTGGTAAAGGAAGACCATGGAATATGAGTATTGCACCAATGTCGAATGGTAAAAAATCATTTGACAATTCAAGTAATATTGTTGATGGATACCCATATGGAGGAGGATTTTATGCAAAAAAATATATGTTTTCAATTGAGAATTTAGCATGGAAAACATCTAATAGAGATGGGTTTAGAGTATCGGATTTACCTTATTGTGAAAGAGGACCTAATGGTGGTAGAGTTATGTGGTTCCCACCATATGATTTAAAAGTTAGTGAACAAAACTCTGCGAGATGGGAAGAAAATGAATTTTTAGGTAGACCAGAACCAATTTATACATATAAAAATGCATCAAGATCAGGACAAATATCATTTAAAGTGGTAGTTGACCATCCGAGTATTTTAAATTTATTAACAAGAGAAGTTTTTGGTAAAATGTCAGATGATGTTGCAGAAAATTATATTAATGCTTTTTTTGCTGGATGTGAAGAATTAGATTTTTATAGTTTAATACAAACATATACAACATTGGACCAAAATGATGTTTCTTTAATACAAGCATATTTGAATGCAGGTACACCTAAAGAAACAATTAAAAAATACAAATATACTTCTACAGATACTACAACTGAAGTTCCTAATACTGCTCCTGATCAAACAAATCAAATTCCAAATTTTAATACTGAATTATATTTCATGAATGATTTTCCAAAATCATCTGGAGGAGTAAGCGGACAAACAAAATCGTATTATTCTGATTTAGGTACAACATATTATCAATCTAAAAATAATTACTTAACACAATTAAGAAATGATTTAAATAAATTGATACCAGACACATCAGTTAATGCACAAAAAGATAGAGAAACTATTTTTGGAAAAGCACCAATAGTACCTGCAACAAGTGGACAAACAATTGATGCTAAAGTTACAGATTTAAGTAACGCATTTGAAAAACTTAATACTAATATAAATGATTATAAAAATTATTTATCAACTTTAAAAACCGCTATAAGTAATAATACATTACAAGATGTACAAATTTGGTTATTTACTTCTACTTCTGAAGTAGCTGAAGATAATTATAATTTCTATTTGGGAGTTAGGAGAGGATATTCTGTTTTAACTGAAATTTTTAAAAGTATTACCGCAGATGGTGCACAACCACCAACTTTAGTTTGGAAAACCGATGAACAATTAAAACAATATTCATCAAAAAGTATAATAGAATTTAAAGATACCGTACAAGAATATACATTTGATAAATTTGGTTACAAAGGTAATACTGGTAAATTAACTGTTTATTTTGGTACAAAAGGAGAAAATGCAAAATTAAATAATGGTGGAGGAGGAAGTGAATTAAATTTAGATTGTCATACAAAAATCTACACAAATTATGGTTTAAAAAATTATGCACCGGTTGCCTTTTATTGTAGACAATCTAATCTTGTTATAACAACAACAAAAAGAGAACAACAACCTACAAAAAATAAAACAGTAAAAATACCTAAATTAACTGTTAGTCCAGATGATACACAAGTTTTTAATAAGAAACCAAGTATTGATGTAATGAAAAGAATTATAATGAAAACATTAACAGAATGTTTTTATTTTAAACAATTAGAAAATAATTCACCAATAGTTTTTGATTCTCTTAAAGAAAAATTAAAATATTTTCATCCAGGGTTTCACTCAACAACACCAGAAGGATTGAATAGTCGTTTAACATTTTTATTACAATGTTTAAGACCTGGAGATACAATACCTATTAAAGGTTTATCGGATGATGCGGATTTAAATTCAAGAAATACTTCATTTGGACCACCTCCTGTTTGTGTAGTTAGAATTGGCGATTTTTACCATTCTAAAATAATCATCAGAGATGTTGGGATAACATATGACGATGGACCATGGGATATGAATCCTGAAGGAATAGGATACCAACCAATGATTGCCAATGTAACTTTACAAGTAAGTTTCATTGGAGGACAAGGTTTAGAAAAACCAGTTGAAAGATTACAAAACGCTTTATCATCTAATTTCTTTGCCAATACTGAAATTTATGATGAAAGGTCCGAATCTACAACAACAACAATAAATGGTAAAACAACAGATCAATTTACAAAAGAATTTTTAGAACAACTTACTAAAAAACCTGAATATCAATTAATTACCGATTTGAAGGACCAGTCTGTAAATGTAGTACAAGGAAAATATCTTGGTACGATTTCGGGTACTAATATGGATTATACAAATCTTGTTAATTTAATTTTTAGTACTGTTGGTAATTACACAAATACATATCAATCAACATATAATAAATTATTGACTACATATGGTATTGAAATTACAAGTACATTATTAAACCCAAAATATAGAACTATCAAGAATATTACTATCCAAAATAGTCCAACAAGTACTTTAACATATTCGATGTTAGGTTTACAAAATACTGATAATGATTTTCCCACAATTGTAAGGAAAATAAAAACAATAATGGATTATTCTTTAACAAATACAAACATAACATCATTTATTTTTGAATTTTTTGATATTTCAGATACTAAATCTTCCATTACTGAAAATATAATAAAAAGTTCAATACAAAATTTAGTTTCAACTTTAATTGATGGAATAGTAGATACTAAATCAATAAAAGACTTAGAGTCATCAAGAAATGATATTATAAAAAATATAGATGAAGTTAATTTCTTAGTAAAATATGAACATGATGCACAAATATCGGGAACAACATACACTCAATTACCTTTAACAAGTTTTAGTGGTTCTGATTTTTATAGTCAATATTCTAATGTTTTAACATATATGAATAATTCTAATACACCATTTACTCAAGATTTAACTTATGATTTATTATCAACTAATCAATACACAACTGAACAAATAAAGAGTATATTATCAGTATTATTATCGGGAAGTAAAGATGAATTAAAACAAATCATAAAAAATGATGTATTCAGTGCTGCCGATATTGAGAATATGAATGCGATTATTGATTTATTTGTGAAAACACCACCACAAAAAGTTTTTAATTTAGATAAATTTCCTATTAGAAAAAATGATAAAGCAATAACGTATCAATCAGGTACTTCTTCAGAAATAGATGTTAAGGATACAACACAAAAAGATAATTTGAATAATATATTCATAAATAAAAAAGGTATTTCCGGTACCACAAATGTATTAAATTTCTATAAACCATAAAATGAGTAGACAATATTACGATAGATATCAATTTTTTGAAAATGATGGTAACTTCCTAATAGTACCTGGAATTGAATTACCTATTAAAGGAACTGACAAATATATTCAATATAAGAGAGGTAAAGATAGAATGGATATGTTATCACAAGAGTATTATGGTTCACCTACTTTTGGTTGGTTAATTATGTTAGCTAATCCATTAGCTGGTAGTATTGAATTTTTAATACCCGATAATTTTTACATAAGAATACCATTTCCTTTATTAGATTCTTTACAAGATTATAAAAATGGTGTAGAATTGTATAAATTATATTATGGCGAACAATAACTTAAATAAGACTGAAAACATACTTGTAAAAGTTGACCAAAACAATGTCATTCTTATCGACCCCAATAGTGTGGTTGATGGGGGTAATGTTTCTATGAGAAATGTTGAACAGGAAAATTTGGTTATGTATGTAAACTTGGAGGCTGATTTAGTACCAAGAACAGTATTAAACATAAATGGTGGACAAACAACAACAGGAAATCTACAATCAATTGCTAAAGGAACTCTTAATATTTTAAGAAACGCTAACGGTAGTGATTTAGATACAAGTTGGACAAATTCGTTTGATGAAAAAAATCAAATTAAAACAGATATAAATGGTAAAAGTACCACTTTGTTTGATAACTCTTCAGATACTTCAGCACAAACTTTTGGTATCGAAAGTATAAACATTGTAATCAAAGGTGTTAATTTTATTCCACAGGTAAATATAAATTTTGTGGATGTTAGAGGTAAGACACTTTTTGATTCACCTAAAAATTCACCGTATGCTGCTTTCTTTCATTTACCTTGGCCTATATTTTATTTAACAGTAAAAGGTTATTATGGTAAGGCTATTAGATATAGATTACATTTAACTAAGTTCAATTCAAAGTATAATGGTTCTAATGGTAATTTTGAAATTGCAACAACTTTTGTAGGTTCCACATATGCGTTCTTAAATGATATTCCTTTAACAGGTATATTAAACGCACCTTATATGTATGCTATAGAAACTGAAAAAAATACCAAACAAAATGGAAACACTAACGAAACAACAAAGATAGTTTCAAAAACAAGTAAAGGTTATACTTTATTAAAATCTGTTTATAGTGATTATGTGTCAAAAGGTTTGTTACCCAAAAGTTTTTTACAAAATCCAAAAACATTAAGAGAAATTATTAGTGTTGCAAAAACTTTGGATAAAATATTAGAAAGAGAAATTTTAGATCAAAAAGTTGATTTCCATATATTTGATGGGGTAAAAGAATTTGAAAAATTAGTACAAAATTTTTTAGCTTCAATCGATGCTTGGGCTCAAAAATACTTGAGTAATAATTTTGCAACAGTTAATAATACAAAATTAACATATTTGGCACCAACGGAAAAGAATTTAAATACAAACATAATTGGTCCAAAAAATAGTAAATCATTGGAATCTATTTTAAATGAATATACTAATAAATTAAATAAAACTACAATTTTTACTGAACATAAATTAAATGCTTCTGGAGTCGATTTTAAAGGACAAACATTTAATTTTTTAAACAACATACAAAATATTAATTTTTATGTGGATCAAGTAGGAGGTAATATAGTTGTAAAATATGAATTATTAAGAAATCAAATTTTAGATATTGAAAGGGCATTTGTAACTCAAAGAAACAAATTACAAACATTTGTGGAGGATGAAATGAATAAGATTATAAGAGACCCATCTAAAGGAATAGGATTCAATCCCACAATCAGAAATATTTTTGGAGTAATAATGGCAAATGCAGATGTGTATATTAAACTTTTAAAAGATGTACACATAAGGGCGTTTGATGTTGCAGAAAAAAGAAAATCATTATTAAAAGGTTATGCAACAGATGAAACAATTGGAGACCCTATATATCCTTGGCCTCAAATTAAAAAAATTGATTCTAACGGTAAACAAAAAGTATTAGCATATCCAGGTGACCCTGATTTACAAGTTGCATTACAATCAACAGACCCTAATTTATGGCCCGAAGTTGACTTCGTAGAAAACTATCATGGTATTGGTACAAAAAGAGTTGATACTACGGCAGAAAAAGAAGGTGGAGTTGGTTTAATAAATTACGTTTTTGAGAACAATACTCCCAATGTTGATATATTAAATATTGCTAATGGATTTGATGTTGTAAATGCAGTTCCTTATGGAGATAAAACAATATCAAATATTTTATATGAAATATTTGAAAGAGCAAGATATGCTACTTTATTAGATACGTTTCAACCAAAATCAATTCAAGAATTGGCCACAAATGAATTTGATAATATTTCAAAATTATTCAAAGAGGATAGTGACATTATAGACATTTTAAGAACCGTAACCAATAGAACTAAATTTGATGAATATTTGTTATCGTTTTCACCATTCGAAAGATATCCATACTTACAAGATAAATTACCAACAATAACCTATCTAAAAACATTAGAAAACTATAATTTTAATTTAGAACAATACGGACAAACTGTAAAATCATTAAAAGATAGTTCTTATTCTGGATTAAATCAAAATCTAATAAGTTATGTTTCAGAAGATTATAGAAAATCAATTTATCCATTTAACTCAAATTTATATTTAAATTATCTAAATAAAAAACAATTCAATTCTGACGATTTGAATATAAAAAATTTCTTGAATATTAATACAAAAGAAGGTTTTATAAGTTCAAAGTTAGATTCTAAAATGTGGGTTAAGGATGGTTACGATACTAATTTATTTAGTCAAAATTTAAACATATTAAATAATGGTTCGGTTAATATTTTAAACACACCATATTTTCATAAACAATTATTTACAGATTTTACTAAGACTAATTCTTCAGGGAAATTTGTTGGTTCGGCATATCTTTTATTAAATTCATTACCATTTTTAGATTTAGAAGATACTATAGTTTCATATACGGGTCCAAATGGTAATATATTGGTTAATCCAAA
>Ga0208250_1000134_pt1 | contig 25616 bp, 40 predicted proteins | sample CryBogCBE18Aug09_FD_184557 | JGI IMG/M metagenome (GOLD analysis project Ga0208250, IMG submission 184557) | Freshwater microbial communities from Crystal Bog, Wisconsin, USA - CBE18Aug09 (SPAdes) (version 2) | ecosystem: Environmental > Aquatic > Freshwater > Lake | place: Crystal Bog... | reverse complement strand
CAGTTGCTCCCAAAGCTACTGAAGTTGAACCTATAGTAACTGAGCTATTTGCAAGATTTGCATTTGAAACTCCACCTGATGCAAGCGATACAACACCTGAGTTAACCGAAAAATTAGAAGGCGTAAACGATGCAATACCTTGTGTTGATGTAGTTGCAATAGCCTGGGTTCCTGTTGTATAACCAGTTATACGACCATATGAGTCAACTGAAATTGCTGTAACACGTGTAGGAGAAACCCCACCTGTTGTATTTGTTTGAGTAACGTTGGCAAGATCTACAGAATCAGCAGTAACATTAAGAGTTGAAGAAACAACATCTACTTCGTTTCCTGTTCTTGTAAGACCATTTCCTGCAATAAATGTTGCTGCTCCAGAGAACTGAGTCCATGTTAATGAATCTGTTCCAAGTAACAGTGCCCCATTAGTTCCAGTTCCTGTTGCTGTTTCTACAAAGCTTTGGTTTCCATTATTAGAACCATAAAGAACATATACAGCATCTCCAGAAACAACCTGTCCAGTAATATGGTTATCTGAATCTGTGGCACGTGTCAACGTCCACTTCGAAGAAGTTCCGCCATTTGATGTAACTATATATATACCATTTTGAGAAGCTGTTGCTTGGTTTTTAACAAGAACACGGTTTCCATTGCTTACAGAAACTCCATCTACAGTAAGTGCTCCGTTTGCTGTTGCAACTAATGTTGCACCGATTCCTTTTCCACCATTAGCATCTGTTGTTCCATCTGTATATGTTGAGGCAGGAAGTACGCCAGCGGTTGCTGCCTGAACTGCTGAGTGCCAGTTCATTCCTGCAGTTAAGTTATCAACATATGCTTTAGAAGCAGCATGTCCAGCTGATGTAGGTGTTTGGTTAATTGTAATTAAGTTTGCACTAAAGTTACCAGATGCATCACGAGCAACTATTGTTGATGCTGTATTTGCATCTGTTGCAGTTGTTGCAGAATTTGCAACCTTGCCAGATGTTGAAATTGTATTAAGCTTGGTATCTGCAATAGATCCTGCAAGCATTGTATTTGTAACTGTTGCTGTATCTGCTTGTGTTACTGCAGTTCCCGCAATTTTTGTTGCAAGAATTGCTGCGGAAGTTGAGATATCAGCATTAACAATTGTTCCATCTGCAATCATGGCGGAAGTAACAGAGCCAGTATCTGTTGTTTGAACCATATGCTGAGTAGCATTAGAAATTGCGGTATTGCGGTTAGATACTTCTGTAGCAATTGCAGTATCAGTATATCCTTCAGATGTTGAAATTGCTTGCGATTTAGCAGTATTTATAGCTGAGTTGCGATTTGTAACTTCTGTTGATATAGCAGTATCTGTATATCCTTCAGCAGTTGTAATAGCATTTGCTTTAGCATTATCTGTATAAGTCTCAGCTGTAGTAAGTGCAGTTGCAATTGCAGAATTACGATTTGTAACTTCAGTTGATATTGCTGAATCTGTATATGACTCAGAGGTTGAAATAGCTTGTGACTTTGCGGTAGCAATTTCTCCCGTAATTGTTGTATGAAGAGTTGAATCTGCAGCAGTAGCAAATGCTTCTGCAGTTGATATAGCAGATGCTTTTGCAGTATCAGCATAACCTTCTGCAGTTGTCAAAGAGGTTGCAATTGCTGTGTTTCGGTTTGTAACTTCTGTTGAGATTGCAGAGTCTGTGTAACCTTCTGCAGTTGTAATTGCTTGCGACTTAGCAGTATTTATAGCAGAGTTACGGTTACTAACTTCAGTAGAAATTGCTGCATCTGTATATGTCTCAGATGTTGAGATAGCTTCTGCTTTCTTTGTATCCGCATAAGATTCGGCGGTAGAAAGAGAAGTTGCAATTGCTGTATTTCTATTAGAAACTTCACCAGATATAGCATTGTCTGTATAAGTTTCTGAAGTTGATATTGCTGCATTTTTAGCAGTATTTATAGCTAAATTACGATTAGTAACTTCTGTTGCAATACTTGAATCTGTATATGCTTCAGCATCTGATTTAGCTGTAGCGATATGGTTTGATACAGTAACCACAAAGCTTGGATCATCACCTATTGCATCTGCAAGTTCTTTAAGTGTGTCTAAAGTTGAAGGTGCAGCGTTTACAAGGTTTGAAATTTGTGCATCTGTATAACCTTCTGATGTAGATATTGCTTGAGATTTAGCTGTTGCAATTTCTCCAGTAATGGTTGTGTGTAATGCTGAATCTTGAGAATCAGTATATGATTCAGCTGCTGCAATAGCCTCAGATTTCTTTGTATCAGCATAAGATTCAGATGTTGAAATTGCTTGAGATTTAGCAGTTGCAATTGCGTTATTTCTATTGGAAATTTCTGTAGAAATTGCTGAGTTAGTATAGTTTTCGGAAGTTGTTATTGCGTTTGATATATCAGTAGATCTTGTTGATGCTTCTGATGCTATAGCTGCATTACGATCTAACACTTCTTGATCTATTGCATCATCAACGTAGTCTTTGTCTGCTAATGCTGCTGTGTCATCAATTCCGTGAACATTTGTTGTAGATGATTCATGATTAGAAAGGTTTCCTGAATTTAAATTTAATTGATTTTGGATATTTGATGTTAATCCTGAAAGGTAAGATATATCTGTAGATGTAACTGTTCCTATAGAGGTGGTAGATGGAAGAGAAACGTTACCAGTCAAAGTTGTATTGTGTGATGAAGCTAAAAGCCCTAGTTCAGTGCCTAAATCTGTAACTTGTGAAATTGTTACAGAATTAATTTTTGAAGAACCAATTGTTCCTTCTGCAATGTTTGATCCTGTTATTGTTTCTGAAGCAATATTAGATCCCAATATTGTTGCTGAGCTAATTTTTGAACCATCTATCGTTCCAGAAGCAATCTTTGCACCAGTTATTGCATTGTCTGCAATATTTACAGTTTCAATTGCATTCGAAGCAACTTTTGCACTTGTTACTGAGCTATCCGCAATATTTACAGTTTGAATTGCATTTGTAGCAATTTTTTCATTTGTTATTGTTTGATCGGCAATTTTATCTGCTGTAATTGTTGCAGTAGCAATTTTTGCATCTGTTATTGCTTGATCAATAATATTTGATGTTGAAACTGAGTTGTCTCCAAGTTGTACATTTGTTATAGAACCAGAAGCAATCATTCTTCCCGCCACAGAACCTGAAGGTCCAACTATTAACCCATCAAAATTTGCATCTCCATTAATTGTTGGATTATCTATTGTTGGATTATTAAGTGTTGTTCCAGTAAGGTTACCGTTAGTTATAATTGCGCCAATCTGAGCAGAAACATTTGCTGCAAAGTTGTTATCATCGTTAATTGCATCAGCAAGTTCTTTAAGGGTATTTAAAGTAGATGGAGCAGAATTAACCAAATTTGCAATTGCTGTATCAGCATAATTTTCTGAACTTGAAATAGCTTGAGATTTAGCAGTTGCTATTTCACTTGTAATGGTTGTGTGTAATGTTGAATCTGCAGAAGTTGCAAAAGATTCTGATGCAGAAATTGCTTCAGACTTTTTTGTGTCAGCATAAGATTCAGCTGTTGCAATAGCTTCGGCTTTTTTTGCATCAGCATATGATTGAGATGTTGAAATTGCTTGAGATTTAGCAGAATCAATTGATGATTCACGATTAGTTACTTCTTGTGCAATAGCATTGTTTAAATCTACAATTGTAGCAAAATTTGTATCAACAGTACCTGTTAATGCTGCATTAATAGCATCTGTAAGGTTTGCTGGGGTAACAGTTGCATAACCAAGATCATTCCAATTATTTGTTCCATCACCAATTTTAATTTGTAGAGTATCTGTCTCTACTCCTGCTTCTCCCGCTGCTAGCACGGGATTTACTGAGGTCCAATCTGTTGATGTTCCTCTGCGAATCTGAATTCTTACTGTTGACATTTTATTTACCCCTTTATTTTTTAAATTATATCAGCTTGTCTTACAAATCCAGAATTATACAATAATTCCAGAATCGAATAAATACTGAGCTGATGTTGTTGACGGATTACCCCCGTCAAGGAATTTAGAAGTGCCTGATGGCGAAACGCCATTTGCTTGTACTATATAGGTTGGTTGACCATTGTAATCAATTGATAAGCCAATGTCCATAAAAGATATATCGTTTGCTGAATTTGGAATATCTGACGTATAGGCAACTGGAATCCAGGTGCCGTTAATCTGAACTTGAAGTCTGTTGTTTACAGAATCGTATGATATAGGGGTATTTCCTAGTATGACATTGGAATCAAATGTGGCATCTCCCGCCACTTCCAGCCCATTCTTAACTCTAAAATCTTTATTACTTGTTGTCATTTTTGGTTCACATATCCCCTAAAAATTTGTGGTGGGGGATTTTAGAGATCCCCCGAACTCTTTTAATTACTGAATAAGTGTTGCGTAAGTCATAACATCTGTTGAAGACTGGTTTGTTGTAACTGTGATATAAACCACACCAGCTGCATAGTTAGCAGTGATTGTTCCAAGTTCCCCGTTTGTTCCAACTTCACCAAATTGAGTGATTGCAATGTTATTTGCTGCGTCAAGTGTAAGAAGGACTTCTGTAACTTGAGTATGAGTTGCTGTTGCAAACTTAACCAAAGCCTTGGCTGTTGAATAAGCTGTTGCATCCCATGAATAAGCAGTTGCTGAACCTGCAGTAGGTACTTGTACCTTGGCAGAAGCAATTAATGAAACTGAATTTACATTAAGAGCTTCATAAGTAGGCGTTGCAGTTGAATTACCTGCAGCAACTTGTGAGTCTGTATATGAATTAGCATCTGAAAGAGTTGTTGTTGCTTGAGAAGAAATTGCAGAATTTCTGTTTGTAACTTCTTGAGCAATTGCTGTGTCTGTATAACCTTCAGATGTTGTTATTGCACTTGTAATATCTGAAAGTAAAGTTGCAGAGAATGTTGCATCATTGTTTATTGCTGCATCAATTTTAGCAAGTGTATCTAGTGTTGATGGAGCTGTTGAAACAAGACCAGCAATTTTTGTATCTGTATATGCTGCAGCATTTGACTGAGCTGTGCCAGAAACAGTGTCTGCATAAGATTTTGCTGCATTTTCAGCATTTGTAGCTGCAGCATCAGCATAGCTTTCGATTGATGTTGTAGCTGAAGCAACTGCAGAATCTGTATAGCCAGCTGCTGCGGTTTGTGCATTTGCTGCAGATCCTGCTGCATCATATGCTCCATTTGCACGGGAAACTTCAGATGAAATTGCAGAATCTGTATAGCCTTCAGCTGCATTTTGTGCATTTGTGGCTGCAGTATCTGCGTATCCTTCTGCGGTTGAGAGAGAAGCAGCAATTGCAGAGTTACGGTTTGAAACTTCTGTGCTGATTGCTGAATCAGTATAAGAATTTGCACTATTAAGAGCATTTCCTGATACTGTATCTGCATAATTTTCTGCTACTGTAAGTGCTGAATTAATTGCTGTTTGACGATTTGAGGCTTCTGTTGAGACTGCTGAATCTGCATAAGACTCTGAAGTTGAAAGAGCTGAATCTGTGTATGACTCTGCTGTTGATAATGCTGTTGCTATAGCTGAGTTACGATCTGATACCTCAGTGCTAATTGCAGAAGAAATTGCAGAGTTTCTATTTGAAACCTCTGTTGATATAGCAGAATCTGTGTATGAATTAGCATCTGATAATGCTTGTGAAGCTGCACCATATGCATCAAAGGTATTAGCATTGACTGTAAGCTTACCTGAACCGTCAACGTTAAATACTAATGTATCAACGGATTTAACAAGTGTAGCTCCGCCAACAAGATTAAGGATATATGAATCGCCTGCTGATTCTGTTAGGATATTATGTCCATTGATTGTACCTGTGGTACCTTCAACGACTAATCCATTTTTAATTCTAAAGTTTTTATCTACTGTTGCCATGCTGGGTTATGCTCCTTGTTTTAATTTATTTTTTTAAAGCAGTTCTATAAAATCTTACTGATACAGAACCTGAAATTGGTGTCACTACTAAATCAATTATACTTCCATTATATACAAAATCAAAGTTGGCGGGATTTGTAACGCCATCGCTTGAAGTTATAATATTGAATTCTGAAACATTAGTTCCAGTTGGGGTGAATAAAGCATTTATTTCTGATGAATAAATGTCAGAACCTTTTGTTACTTGCAACTTGTATTCAGCTGATTGCCAAACACTTGTATCTAGAGTATCTATTACTGTTGGATTTTCTATTCCATAAACTTCTAAATCATTATTACCCTGAAGTCCTAAAACTTCTACTGTTGTAGTCCCGCCAGCTGCTTCGAGCTGAGAAACTTTATAATCAAGAGAATTTGGATCTGTTGAGCCATCAACACCAATTTTAGCCTCAAGAGCTTCAATTGCAGTATTAGCAAGTATATGCTGTTCTGAATGTGATGGATTTGATAAAGGATTTGTTGAGCTTGGATTTACTATGTTGTCAATATCTGCTGGGAAATTAGTTGTCACTTACTGAGCCACCATCCAATAAACTAAGATTTGAGTTTGATGGTACAGTAAATACTGCATTTGGACCACCGCCGTCAAATCCAATTATATCAGGTAATGTTTCAGAAGTTAAACTATGATTATTAATATTTTTTGTTGGAACAATTATGTTATTTACTTCTATTGTATGTACATCGCCATCATATGTATGAGTGTGTTCATAAAAAGGAATTGGGTCATCTGATTTCATTATTGTAACCCAAACAGCACCATTATAAATTCTAATACTTTTATCAACCGTATTAAAATATGTATCTCCTTCTACACCAGAAGATGGATCAGATGCTCTCGTTAAGAGATTTAATGGGGTTAACATTTTTCTTGACATCTGATCCTCCTCTGACTTTTTTATTATCCTACGATAATAACTTTATACGCATTTAGTGCTGGGGCATCTGTAAATGCAATTGTAACAGTATTTGCGTCTTTCATCTTAACGTCGGTTTCAACAAGCTCATAGTCAGAATTGTTCATACGAACAGCAACTGTAATATCTTGTGTACCTAAATTGTGAACGACATCAAATGATGTATTTGAAGCATCACCGATAGCAAAAACTGCTTTTCTGGCAATACCGAAGTAATTATTTCCATCATTTGTAAGTGTCCAGTCTTGGTTTCCTTCTGACCAAACAATTCCTACAGTATTTGCACTTCCACGCTTTACCTGAATAGCTGCATCTTGAGATGGAGTTCCAGTTGTTACGTTTGAATTAAGTACAAGGGTATTGTCCGAAATATCAATTTCAGTTTTATTAATAGCAGTCAATGTACCTTGTACATTGAGATCACCATTAATATTTACATTACCACTGAATGTAGAAGTACCTGCAGTTACTGAAAGATCTGTGTCTGCAGTAATTGCAATAGCACCAGAAGTACCATTGATCTGAAGTGTTCCAGAGTCTCCGTTCAGGTTTCCAACTAGGCTTCCTGATCCGTCAGTAATTCCTACTGGGCCATTTAATGTTGGAGAAACAAGAGTTTTATTGCTAAATGTTTCAGTCTCACCTAACGTTGCAACCTGGTTATTTGCACCCGCTGAATTTTGACCATTATAACCAATAAATACATTACCAGTTCTTCCAGAAGTACCACCTGTATAAAGGATGATATTTCCTTCTCCATCATTTGCTCCCGAACGAAGAGCAAGGTCTCCATGTGATTCTAAGTGTAATGCTGGTACTGATTGAGATCCGCCTTCAGCATTTACAAACAAATAACCTGTTGGCTCATTGCCTTCTGAACTTAACTGTATAAAACCATTGATATCAATAGTTTTTGTACTTGTATAAGAGTTGTAGCCATGGTAAGACAATCCAGATGCTGGGGCACCTGAATTTACTACCAATACATCTGCACCATTAGAATCCTGAACAGTAAGAACACCATTGGTTCCACCGCCACCGATATTAACATTATCAGATGTTAACTGGATTATTCCAGCTTGTACATTTACATTACTTCCAGATGAAAGATTAATATCTTGTCCACCTGCTGAAGACAATGAAATTGGACCAGAATTTGTTTCAATCTGTACTCCATTGCCAAGACCAGTAAGCCTTAATGAACCATCAGATTGGGCTGCAATTACTCCCTGTTGGGAGCCTTCACGCCAATACGATGTTTTTTGTACTTGAATTTCACCATTGTCAATAACAACTAGTGAAGGCAAAGAAATTGTTGTGGTATTTCCAATATCATTAACAACAATCTGGTTTTCTGTTCCAGATACGTTGAGATGAGTATTTAAAGTAATAATTCCTGTGACTGGATCAACGCTTGCACTTCCCGTTACATCTCCTGTGAGTGTTACGGTTGAAGCTGATGCTCCTCCTACAGAAAGGTCATACCATTTTGCTCCTTGCAAGGAGTCGTTACGATAAACACGAAGTGTTTTGCGTGTATTGTCGTAGTAAATTCGACCTTCCGTATTGCCACTGGATGGGGCAGAGGAAAGGTTTTGAATCACGGCATTTTGTAGCTCGTTTGTATTCAGGTCAATATTTGTTAGAAATAATCTAGACATTTATATTACCTACCCTTTCGTTTTTTTGTATCAAGAAAGATATGCTTTCCCTGATACTTCCCCTATGAATTGTATTACCATTAGATTTTCATTGGGGTAGGATGTATCTCCTTCTACTACAGTTCCTGCAGTATCAATGCATGTAGCATTGGGATTATATCCAAGATTATGTTGTATTTCCCAAACTGATGCTGGGGATGGTATTTCGTAAACTTGACCTAAAAGATCTTTGTTCAAACCTTCAAATAATGGTGTGGTAGGCCAACCAGTAATTAACTTTGGGCCATAAATAATTGAGGTGTTTGTATTTAGCCACATATCACCAACATTTCCTATCAAATTGGATGGAAGCCCTGGACCAGACCTTAGCATTGATCCTTGTGGACCTGGTGGACCTGCAACTCCTGAAGCTCTAACAATTACTTTTGTTGGAGATTCAACATTTACTACTTTTGAATTATTAAATTGTCCATTAACAGTAACTTTGTCGGGAGTTTTTACTTTTACAACTTTAGTTGTTTGATAGTATGGTTTAGCCATTATATATTGGTAGCCTCTAGTTCTACCCACCCATTCAATAAAGTGTCTGCAGTATCAATAATTTTAATTTGATAATATGATTTTGGAAGAACAAATTTTTCAGTCATACTTCCTGGAAAAGTAGCAATAATTGTTGCTCCCGTTGAGTCACTGATATCTGAAACAATTTGCCCATCTTCTGTGGTAATTGTTGCACAAACAACTTTTCCACCTGGTTTATCTCTAACCTCTGCAATAATATGATAATTTGATATATCTATTGGATTATTTTCTGCGTCGGTATAGGTAATTGTTAAGGGCCATGTGTCGCCCTGAATTATTTGAAAATTAGTATATGCCATTTGTCACCCCAGATTTATAGTTAAATTATAACAGGTCTGAGATACAAATCATAGAATGTTAAATGATATAATAAAATTATGTTAAAAGCCACAATAATTGGCGATTGCCACTCAAATAGGCTTCTTGAACACTGGAAGCCTGAAGACCTTGTTCAATTTAAGATTTGGGGTAGGGCTGGTCAGTCTGCTTGGGGGTTTAATACTGCTTCAAAAAAGCTTTTAAATCGAGAAAGCAGCAAAATTGAAAAATTGCCAAATTTTTTAACATCTTACGATTCTGAAGAAGAAGATAAAAATCAAAAAAAACTAAAATCTATTTTTTCTAGCATCGTGGACGAAGGAATAGTTTTTTCTTGGCTGGGCTATATAGACATAAAAATTGATCTACCAGAAAATGACGATACAGAAGAATGTGTAATAAGATATATATCTAGTTTAAAAAATTATTTTAAAAAAGCAAAAGTTGTCGTAATTGAACCTTTTCCTCAATTCATACCATACATTGGAATTAAAGAAGAAAATCTTAAAGAATGGTCGTGGGAAGAAAGAAAAAAATACAACAACGAATTTATACATTATTTAAAAAAACATTCAGCAGGTTTTGCCGAGATAATAACACAAGAACAAATCTTTAATTTTTTAAAAATTAAACAAAATGATATGACAATAGATATTGCTAGAAAAAATGAGGATGGGACAATTAGCGATGCTCTAAATTCTTATTATATGAAAAAAATATACGATTATTTAACAAACTTTGTTTTAAAAATGTAAAAGCCTTTGCCACGTATCCGCCGTAGAAACAAAGGCTCTTAATATAAATTATATCAATTTTTACCAATATCTACAATTTCACATTCCCCAGATACGCAAGCTAGCGCCTGGGTTCCCGTTGTTGTATCTTCTAGCTCATACAAAGACAATGCTGACCAATTAATATTTACTGGCATTTTTGCAACCATATCGTCATAAGCAGCCTTATCAACTTCTTGATATGGGGCTTGAACATAAGTATGTTCTGAATATGGTAAGAATGAAATTCCTGAGCATTCATCAAAATGTTTATAAACCCATGCACCAACTTCCATCCATTCATCTTCTTTTACTGAAACTGTAATAGAAGGTTTATGCTCACACCAATGACGTTGATATGTTAACCATACTTCCAGTTGTTGAATAGCAGTTAGCTTATCTCTAGTGATTGCATGCTTTGGTGCCTTTACTGGAAATGAGAATACAGTTGTATCATTTGGCTTCATTACATCATCTTCTGATGGAATACCTGAATCTTTTAGGAACTGGGTTATAGGGTCTTTCTTGTCCCCACGAACTGTACGAATATAATAATCTGAATGCCAAGCATGCATTCCTGAAGACACCCCGACCAATTGGGAAACTGTGCCAGAAGGCTTTACGCAAGTAATTGCTGCTGAAGCGGGAATCCCAATTTTCTCTGCTTCTTCAATATTTGTTGCAAGAGCATACTCACGAAGTCTACCTAGGACATCTCCAAGCTTTGGCAAACCTTCCTGTCCAGAAAAGAACTTATGGCCAAACTGTCCTGTAAGTGAAACTCCTAGTAGACGCTCTTCTTCTGTGTTGTCTTTCCAAATCTTACGGATGTACTTAAAGTCTGTAAGTGTTGATTGCCATGTTCCAAGAATTGTTGCAAGGCGGACCTTATTAGCAACATCCTCAACTGTATCTTTTTCACGAAGTACGACTTCTGAAAGGTTGCAAAACTGATAAGGACGTAGGATAATTTCTGAGCAAGGGTTAGTTCCATAGTGAATATCTGCACTACGTCTTCCATACTTTGCTGCTTGGGCTTGGGCTGCTGCCACATTGTAGATACCTCTTTCGCCCGACTTTGAATCATATAGTGATTTCCATTCTGAAATAAACTGTGCCATCTCTGGCTTACGTGAATATGCAACAGAGTTATTTGCTAGTGCACGTTGAGCATTTGATTCCCACCAATTACCAGCTTTAGCTGCTGCCATTTCAATATCGTTAATATTTGAAAGAGATATAAGTGCTGAACGACGTACTCCGCCAACAACTACAACTTCTCCAATCTTACACATAATGTCGTGACATTCAATTGGCTTAAGTTGACGGCCAAGTGCTCCCTTAAATACTTGAATTGTAAAATCAAAAAGATTAACTAATGGTTGAGGACCTGATGATCTTCCACCCATTGTTTTAAGACGTGCACCTGAAGGACGAACTTTGCTAACATCAATCTGTGGAATCTGTCCTGCCCACAAAAGACCTAAGAGTTCACGATATGCTTTTGCCCAACCTTCTTTAGAATCTCCAACAATAACTACTGTACTTGACTTCTCAAGAGTTTCTGGAAGAGCGGGAAGTTTATTTATGTACTTATACTCAACAGAAAATCCAACACCAGTTCCACACATAAGAATATACATTGCTTCATCAAATGAACGAGCATTATCTACTGGTATAAATGAACAGTTATATCCTGCAACATTTTCTCTTTCTAGTGCGGGTCCTGCAGTCATAACAGAACGCATTGATGGCATAACGTTACGGTTAAATACAGCATCACGCAATTCTGCAACAAGCTTTGCATCTGGCTTATAGTTGTTATTTTTTTCAAGATGCTCAACCATAAAGTTAAAGTAGCGGTCTACAGTTTCACCCCATGTTTCACGACGATTTTCATCTTCAAGCCATCTCGCATATCGAGATAAAGCAATAAAGTTTTCATATGGGTTTTCAATTGAATTAGACATTTCTTCTCCTAGTTTTTTGATTGAGGTTTAAGTGTACCACATTGACATTTTGAAAATCAAAATTTAAAGATTTTTATATATTTCTTTTAATCTTTGAACAACTGGTTTTGTAACTTCAAGCCAATCGTACTCTTGATGTATTTCAAAAGCTTTTCTAAACGTTTCTTTTGCAACATTTTCATAATTATTTACACAGTTAATCATATTTGTTTTTAAACTTTCTTTATTTGGTTCATACATAAATCCAGGATGTATATCTTGCCAAGGATTTGTAGAAAGATTTGTTTCAATTACAAAAGGAACATATTTTTTATAATCTGCCCAATCAACTGTGCTTATTACTGGCATTCCAGTTGCTAAAGCTTCTAAAGGTTGAAAACCAAAACCCTCTCCCCAGCTAGGGTAAACAAAAACATCCGACAAAGAATATAAATCAATCATTTGTTGATCAGTAAAAAAAACATCTATACAAACAATGTTGTCATACAAAGCTGACGGTGAAGACCAATACCCCCATTTATCTTTAACTTTAACATTATTCATTCTAGAAGCTTTCATTATCAATCTATATTTAGGATCATTACCAAACAATTCTATAAATGCTTCAGTTAGCATCTGTGCATCTTTTCTGGCAAAAGGCTCACCTATATGTAAAAATGTAAATGGATCATGAGCAGATTTTCTTTTTTTGGGAATAAATCTTTCATCAATGCCATGTTTATAATAAAAAACAGGTTTATCTGGAAAATGATGTTTAAAAATATTTGCTACCCATGGAGATGTGCCCCAAATTTCATCTGCTTCTTCAAAATTTTTAATTTGATCTTTTGTTAAACCAGTTGATTCCCAAGCAGAGTAAGCAATCTTGTAAGCATTTTTATTTTTAAATTTATGGCTCCATGGATCTGCCCATGAAATTTCAATATCTGGATTATCAATTTCAAAACCACAATTTACACCAAGTTTATTAAAAGATTTATATATCATTTGAGCTGCTTGACCATATCCAGCATTTTTAGACATATATCGCATTGCGTCACCAGTAAAGGAAATTTTCACGCTTAATTAGGCTCCAAACTTGTTTTTCTAATTGTATCATGATACGATTGTGTTTACTACTCTTTCCTCAAGGAGGTTCAAAATGAACAATGAGAACAAAACAAGGATAAGAACAACGTGGACAATGGTGTGTGTGATGATTCTCACATTATTTTTTGGAGTAAATTCCGAAGCCCACGCTTTAACAGCAAAAACTATCGTGTATAATAAAAATATATTATATATTAATAAATATATTAATTTAGTTAATATTAAAAATATTATTAATATAGATATATTAAATAATAATAAAAGAAATGCAAGCAATACAGTTTATTTTATTAATGATCTGTCCACTGGCAAAACTTTTGAAATGCCCGCTTATAGCAAAATGCTAAAATTAAATCAAAGAGTAGATCCAAGGGTAATAATATCAAGACTTTCCAATGCAATTCTTTCTCAAGAGACTGGGGGAGTTGGTGCATATTATAGAAAGTCTTATTCCAGCAGTGCATGTGGAGCTTTCCAATACATGTCTACATCATGGAATAACTTTATGGGATACAAAAATGCTTGTGATGCACCAGAATGGGTACAGGATGAACGTATGATTGGCGAACTAAAATCGTCTTATGCGCTGTACCATGACTGGAGAAAAGCTGTAGCAGCACATTTGTGCCCATCAAGAGCAGGCAATATGGCAACCTGGTTCAAGCCAGTTTCAGGGAATCCTACTGTCTACCAATATGTCACATCTGTATTTCAGAAGGCAAACATAGCATACTGATGAAAATTCAAGTATTCTCTCAGTATTACAACTTAGCGCAGGCGGGCAGGGTAAAACCTCTCGCCTGTCCTAATCATAAATCAGATTACACATTTAGCGATGTTATATATTGGCTTGTGCACAAAAGTGTAGAAGACGATATCGTGCTATACTGTACAGCATGTGGGTACGAGCAAATTGCAGGACTACAGCTATATGAAAATATTTTAAAGGAGATCAGAAATGCCTAGTGTTGGCGATTATTTTGTAGTAAGAACAAATGGCTGGGCAGGCTGGCTAATAAGATTTGGTACTGGTTCAAAGTGGAACCATGCTGGAATCTATATCGGCGATGGCAAAATTGTAGAAGCAAGACCAGTAGGGGTCACTATAAGTGATTTTTCAAAATATGACGGGATGCCGATACTCTGGAATACTAAAGTTGATAATGTTTTGCCTGAAGTTGGACAACATATTGCAAATAGGTCAAAACAGTTTGTTGGAGATAAATATGGGTTTTGGTCAATTGTAAACATTGCCCTTAAAATTCTATTTCTTGGCTGGTTTCCAAATATGCGACGTGCTGAAAACGAAAATAGCGTAATTTGCTCTCAACTTGTAGCTTGGGCATACTCAGTAGGTGGAATTAAAGTTTCAAATAAACAACATGCTCTTGTTACACCCAAAATTCTTGCAAATCGCTTGACGGAAAAGTGAGTCGGAAGTAGGAAATGGACCTTTTGCCTATTGTAAACAATCGCTCATGTGGCGAATGTACAAAATGCTGTGAAGGTCATCTTAGGGGCGACATCAATCTGTCGGATGGTCGTAAATCCTGGATTGGTCAAGAAAAAGACGGCACTTTGCACCCATGTGGGTTCTTAAATCAAGGCGTTGGATGTGGGGCTTATGAAAATAGGCCTACAATCCCCTGCAAGGTCTTTAAATGCGACTGGCTAACCAATTCCGATATGCCAGAGTCGTTCAAGCCTAGCAACTCTGGAGCTATTTTCTCCACTCGCACTGTAAAAGGTCAAACATATACAAAAATTATTGAGGCGGGACGAAAGTTAGACTCAGAAGTTTTGTCTTGGGCGATAGAATACTACCTTGCAAGAGGTGAAAACTTCTCTTGGCGTGTTTTAGACAACATTTTTTGGCTTGGAGATGAAGAATTTAACAAGATGATGAATGAAGACTATCCATTATTGTCAGAAACAAATGCAAATGGCGAAAATAATCACTGAACGAGCGTACATTGAGCCGTTCGGGGAGGATGAACAGGAAAATTTTGCCATTTTGCTTCATATTAAGCAGGGAAATGATCATCATTACGCTGGAAAGGTCGAATTAGACCGTAATATTCCATGGATTTATTTCGAAAATACGCCTGATGGCCATTTAGAGATCAATAATTCGGCGGGTATGGAGAATAATAAATGGGATCACATAACATATTACATATTGGATAATAAAGATGAATAGTTTTGCCTCAATGTGGTATGGATCACATTTAAATAATCTAGAAAAACTTACCATTAAGTCTTATTTGGCTAACGGATATGATTTTACCCTTTATGCTTACGATAAAAGCCTAGAAGTGCCATCTGGAGCGATATTAAGAGATGCCAGAGAGATAATGCCAGAAGATATGATATACGGCGAGAAAGGATATTGGCAACCATTTTCGGATATGTTCCGATATAAGATGCTAATGGATACAGATCATATATGGGTAGATATGGATGCTATATGTCTAAGAGATGATTGGAACTTTGGTGATTATATCCTAGGATTAGAAGAAGATCATGAGTATATATCCAAAGTAAACAATGCTGTTTTAAAACTCCCGCCCAATAGTGAAGCTTTAAAATACATGTATGAGTATTGCTTAAATGTAGACAAATCTGCAATTAATTGGAATCCTTCATATCCTGGACCACCTATTGAATTAGGTCCTATATTGCTAGAGCAAGCAGTTGAAAAATTTAATTTGAAAAAGTATGTTCAGTCAGAGAAAACTTTTTACCCTATAAATTGGCAATATGCGCATATGCATTTTCATCCCGACCCTAAAGTAGCAGAAAAAATAAAAATCATATCAAAAGATAGTTATACTGCTCACATCACTTCTTCTGTAGCATCTACTAGAGTTAATAAAAATTTTTTTCCAAAAGATAGCTATATCGGATATCTTGCTAAAAAATATGGAATGGAGGTATAAACATATGAGTGAATTAAAAGAACCTAATGTAGATCTAAATGAAAACATAAGAGATTTATTAGGAGCTATATTTATCCAAGAACAGCGTAATTATGATATGCTCATGATTATTGCTGATAAGTTAGGTGCAGATGCCAATAAATTATTAAAGATGCATGAACTTGGAGAAGTTCTAGCTCCCGCCCCATCTTTTAAATTTGAAGATGAAGCAAATCCTGATAAAGATCTAATTCACGACTTTGAATAAATAATGATATAATTATATTATCATGAGCCCAAGATACAATAGACGCAATATGCAATCTCCTTACTTTGAGAAAAAACCATATGGTCATGATAATCCAGGTGCAAAAGGTGCTGAATGGGAAGCTGCTATTGAAGCTTTTTTCTCCCGCCTAATTTCTAAAGTTAAATTCTGGTCTAAATAAACCATTTAAATGATCCATAATTTTAGTTATGGATCATTCTATTTTCTCAGGAATTTCTCAGTTTTAAATTTGATCAAAATGTTAATGTATATTTTTGATGTATGATACATTTTTCTGGCACAAAAAGCAAAAAATAATAGTCCGCCCGAAATGTCCAATTTGTACACATAAATGACCAGTCACACTTAAAAATATTTTTTAATTTGTCCTATTTTGTCCGTTTTGCGACTTGATTTTTCCAAAATAGTATGCTAGTATTCTACTATAAGAGTTAATAAAGGTTATTAACACTAAAAAGAAAGTGAGTCTAACTAATGACTACATATAATGAATACTATAATGAAATCCGTACCGATATTGCTAAAGAGTTTGGCTTAGAGTTTGGTGGATTCGCTCCATCTCCCCGCCCTGCTTTATCAGTAAATCAGGCTCTATATCTTAACGCTAAGTATCAGAGCGACCCTCTTGCTCTTGAGCCTAACCAAAAGGCGGTTGAAATCGCCCGCCGTTATGGTAGCCTAGTCAAGATGTGGCGTAACTCACAGACACGCTAACGGCGTGTCGTGTTGATTTTGTCAGTGCTATCTGATAGACTACCGTCATAACAATTAAATAAAGATAAATCCCGTGAGCCCTACACAGTAGGCAAATAATCGGGCAAGGAAAAGAACTACTAAAGAAAGGTGACAAAATGTCATACTCATTTGATAACACTAACACAGATCGTTGGTCTGAATTGGCTGATGGATATCAATCAATGCTTGATGAATTAAATAATGAAGAATTAGAATCAGTATTTGTACCAGTTGATTCGTTTGATGAATTGGAGATTTTATAAATGATTATCCTAACCTATATTGTAAGAGGGCTAATGCTACTTGCACTCCCGCCCCTATGTATGCTAATGTATGCTATTGTAAAAGACGTAAAGACTTGGGGGCAAAATGAAAACTAAGATAATCGTATTAGGTATAGCGTTAGCACTTATGCCAAATATGGCACAGGCTAAATCTAATAGTCATAAGTGGCATTACACTATGACCTACCACCGCCCGACCCACGTTCGGTGTCCATATGCTGGGTGTCGCTCAGACCTTCAACCCTAACAAATGTCAGTGGTCTATGGTAGACTACTACTAACAACAACAAGAAAAGGATAAAAAATAATGACAACAGAAAATCGTACATATCAGGTAGGCGATCTTTTTACTACACAACGTAGCAAGGTAACAGGCACGATCAAGGAGATCGTAAATGTTAAGCCTAATCAGTCTCGTGTTAAGTTGTCAGTAGACGGCAAGGATCGCTGGACTACTGTAACAATCAAGTAAGTTTGGCAAATCGCCAAATATCCTGAGCAAGATATAAAAAGGCTCAACACAAAACCCAACAAAGAAAAAAAGAAAAGGAAAACTAAATGTCACTCAACGGATATACATATCAAGTCGGAGATCTATTCACAACCTCAACAACAGGTGTAACAGGTCGCATTAACTCTTTCGCACCAATTAGCAAGACTGTAACTCGTGTTGGTCTTACTTTAGCAAATGGTCAAAAGCGTTTTGCAATGGTAAAAACAGCAAAGTAATGATATAATAAATCTTGGCGGGACTGCCCACTAATACTGACACTCCCGCCATCTACTAATAAAAAGGATAGAAAATAAAATGATGACAAGAAAAGACTATGTTGCAACTGCTGAAATTTTAAACTCTTATGGTTCAGAAATGAAATTAGAAGTGTTAGAAGATTTAGTAAATGATTTCATCGAAATGTTTGCAGCAGATAACGAGCGTTTTGATTCTGACAGGTTCTGGGACGAATGTTTCAAAAATCTATAATGGAAAAAGTTAAACGCATACAAGAGCTTAGGCGTAGCAATGCTGCTACGCCTCTGCAAAATAAAAAGAAATATAATCGCAAAACAAAATATAAAAACAAATTAGTTGAATAATCAACTAATTTTTGTCGATGCGTTATCCACAGGTTTATCCACAGATTGTGGATTATAATTAACCTTAAGTTCACCTAAAATATACGGCGTGTCGCTTGATTTTTCCGTTTAAGTGTGATAAACTTCCAGTTATAAAATTAAATAATGCTATAAAGCGTGTGGCTTATATCACACCGCTAAGCGTCTCAAAGGTTGAGACTACTAGCCAGTATACTTGATAGTAGCGAAAAAGTATGTTAAACTAGCGATAGTTAAACAGTTAAAAAAGAAAGGTGGTCAAAATGACTACACTAACAAATATAGGCTTAGCCTTAAATATCCCTGCTACCTTAGAAAATCGTATTATTCACGATTTTAACAATGGGGGATGTACCTCATCTTATGGCTTATCTACGCCTCAGCGTATAGCCTTATTAAAAATCCTCTTGGGTGGTAATGCCCCTAAGTGTGAGTGTATCCACTGCCTCTAATGTCAGTGGTCAATGCTATAATTACCAATTAACAAGAAAGAAAGAAGGTAGCAAATATGCTAATCTCAGAAGCCTTAGAAGGCAAATATGTAAAGTCCTCAAAAGGACAAGGCATAATCCAATATGCAGATTTCCGAAAGGATATGCACCACTCTACACCAGAGGGTTATCTTGCTTATGCTTGCAAGGTTCGCCCTACGTATAACCCCGAAGTGCATAAGTTTATTCCAGAAGATTTCTGGACAACAATTTATGTCGGATTGGATAGTGAATTACTATGACAATTAAAATTGGTGGGCTAGGGCAGGAGATTTCTGCCTATTGCCCAGTATGCTCACAAAAGATGACCCATATGTGTATTGCTACACTTGGAACGGGTCGCACAATTCGCTATGCTTGGGAATGTCAGCCTTGCGAATTATCTCTTAAATCCGATAAAGATGGCAATGCTCATCTTCTAACAGAAATGGCTTACTATGTCTGATGCAATATTTATATGCGATGATTGCGATACTCTTGCAACAGTGTCAGTGGGGTCTGATACAATAACTATAAATCCCTGCAAATGTGTAACACTAGATTGGAATAACTAATGTATAAAATTACAACAACCTATGACGAAAATCCCGTCCCACACTCTATTCACTCTTATGCTGATGCACTTGATGCGTTTGACTCGTTTGGTCGTTGCACCGATTGGGGATTTGCAGATGAATATGCAACCTACAATTTAACTTTACCTGATGGAAAAATGTACACAAAGATTTTTTATCGTAGCGGAAAAGTTGGTGGAAAGTAATGGTAACAACAATTCACCTTGGTGGAATAGAATCAGAATGTGAGAAGTGTCGTGAAATTGCGGGAGAAAATAATGAATAAAGTAAATCGTGTTCAAGAGTTGCGGAGATCAAATGCTGCAACTCCAATTCGTAACAAGAAAAAATATACACGCAAAATAAAATATAAAAAATAAATTTGACAATTAGCTTATTTTGGGTCGACCCGCCTGACTGGTCATTGTCAATACGACACGCCGTTTACGGCGTGTGATTTTAATCTCATAAATACTGGCGGGTACAAGTGGATAATGTCAGTGGGTTCTGGTATACTTCCAACTATCAAGAAAAGAAAGGGGCATTAAATGTCTACTATTGCCACATATTGCAAAGATTGCAATAAGCGTTTATCTGATATTTCAGTATATGACGCTCCCTATACTTCCGATTCTACTTGCTGGGAGTGTATCTTCAAGTCCTGCGATTTTTGCTATGGTCAAGGAATTACTGGCTGGGTATCTCCAGATGGTGATTTTGATTTTGATTATTGCGAATGCAACCCACTATGCCTAACACTAGAGGAGGTCAAATAATGACTAATGAAACTATTTTTGAAGTCGCTTGCCTATACTATGAAGTATGCGGTACAAGCGAAGTATTCTACTCTGAAGAAGAGTATGATATTTATGGGGATGATTATGTATGCCCTGAATGTCAAGACTCTGTTGCAGAGTTTTACTCTGATTCCTTCCCGCTTTATCTTGAATATGATGAGGGGGAGTAATGTCTGATAAGTCTGCTCAAGATCTGTTTAATGAAATGGATACCCTCTGGGATAATTTCAAGAAAGCCACTTGGCAAATGTCAGTGGTACCTGCTACAATAACATCCTCAACCCAACCAAAGAATGGAAACTAACAATGAACACATCCCTAACCCGTGGCGAAGCCAAAGATACAATTGACTTCGCAATTGAACAATTTATCAACGAGATTGAAGTCTCTGACGGTATGCTATTAACGATTACCTATGCCGTAAATAATGACCTGCAGATTCGTGATTACTTCCTTGGTCTCCCGTCCGATTATGGTATGCAGGTATGCGTTGATTTTGTCAATTATCTTTCACGAGTAACTAATGCACGAGAAGGATATGCATATGACACAATTTCTGCGATGTATCATATTGAACAAGGCAACACAGACTTGGCTAAGTCTCTGCTAGAAATTGCAGAAAAAAATAATCCTGATTATAATCTGATGAAACTTGCAAAGAGAATTCTTTCAGCAGGTTGGCCAGGTTCTGCATTAACTAGAATGCGTAATGAATTGCATTCTTCAGTTGTGGATACTATCACCGAAGAGCCAAATATTTTAATTGGGGAGGTGGCGTAATGGCTAAGCATCCACCAGTCGGGAATGCCAAATGGCATTCCGTGTTTGCAGATGACAATTGCAAAGTTTGGCAAGATGGCAATGATGATATTTTTTTCAAGGTTGCGATCAAGGGTCAACGTGTAAAATATTTTTACAATGAAACTGCACACAGTGACGTTGCACGTTACTGTTCAGACAATTTAGGAATTCGTTATTGGTCCGTGTTAGATTAATTTAAATGGGGTGGGTAATGACTGCAATGGCTTATATTTATGTATACGGATTAATATGGGCCATTGCTGCATTCTTAATTAAAGCTTGGGAATTATTAAAAGATAATTAGCGTGTTGCATTTGACAAATGCATTTTTTTGGGTCGACACGCTCGGGCGTGTCGTACACAGGTTGTGGATAAAGTTTGACTAGTCAATTACGAGGTGATGTTTATCACATTCAAAAAATCGGACATTACGGACAAATGTTTGTTTATCTTGCTTTACGGAATAGACAAGTGTCAGTGCCATCTGCTAGAATAGGCATACATTAACAAGAAAGAAGGAAAATATGACTAACCCTATGTCACAAGTTCACCGCTCAGAAGTTGAGTCTGGTGAAGTATCTCTCGCTGTATCTACCCGCACTAACCCTGCTTGGCATAGTTTTGCTAACAAGGTCTTCACAAAAGATGAAGAAGTAACAACCGCACAAATGCTAGAGGGTGCTAAGTTGTCTAATTGGAATGTTCAATTAGAGTCTGTGTCTGATTTGCTTGCAGATAATTATACTACTGTTAGCGAGAATTTTCTCGTTACACGTGATAACCCTTATACAGCAGGACAAAAAGATGTTCTCTCAGTTGTAGGCTCACGCTATAAGACAGTTCAGAATGAAGATTTATTCTCATTCGCAGATAACTTACACGATGGCAATTCAGATGTCTATTGGGAAAGTGCAGGTTCTCTCAAGAATGGTCGTGTTGTATTCGGCACAATGTCAATTCCCCGCACTATGGTTCTTGACCCTAATGGTGCTAACGATCAGACTAATCTTTATCTCGTAGTCTACACTTCACACGATGGTTCTGTTGCTGTTCAGTCTGCAATTACCCCTGTTCGTGTTATGTGTCAGAATACACTTAATTTCGCTATGCGTAAGGCTAAGCAATCTTTCAAGATTCGCCATACTCAGACAGTAGATGGAAAGATCGCTGCTGCTCGTGAGGCTTTAGGCTTGACATTCTCCTATATGGACGAATTCGAAAAGCAAGCACAAGAGTTGTTCTCTCGTGAAGTTACCAATGCAAAGTTTTCTGAGATCATTAACAAATTATATGTTAAGCCAGAGGCAGACGTTAAGGGTGCTGTAAAGAAGTGGGAAAACAAGGTTCTGCTCATAGATGAGTTGTACCATAACTCTCCTACTAATGCTAATATCAAGGGTACAGCGTGGGGTGTTGTAAATGCACTTACCGAACGCCTTGATTATTATCGCACAGCCCGCAAGGGTGGCGATTCGCTAATGGCAGGTGCAAGTGGATTTGACCCTGTTGTTACAGCAGAAAAAAATAAAATTGTTAAGCAGGTTCTTGCACTTACCGCTTAATAAATCGTGAGGGGCGAAAGCCCCTCACCATCACGGTCTGTTAGATTAATTGGTTAAATCGCTACCCTGTCACGGTAGAGATCACGGGTTCAAGTCCCGTACAGATCGCAAAAGTTTGACTGATCATCACGGCGTGTCGGGTTGACAAAGCTGCAAAAATGGGTCGACACGCTCGGGCGTGTCGGGTGTGATAATAAACACAGTTACGATATACGGCGTGTCGGATGGAAAATGTCAGTGGGTTACGATATAATAATGCCCTGATGAAAGGAAAACTAATGAACTGGTTTAAATGGGATTACGTTTGCCCATATTGCGATGCACATATTGAAATGACTATTAAACCTAATGGTCATCCACATAGCGAGATTTGCCCAAAATGCTTTGAGCGTTTAACACTAATGTCAGTGGTAGATGTTACAATTAGTCCTATAACTACTAAGAAAGAAGATGAAATGGAAACTCTTACTAATCCCGCCGATATTTACAACCCAAATGCTTTGGTTACTTACAAGAAGATTGTAAATGGTCAGGCTGAGTATGTAACTATTAAAACAGTAGAACTTGATTGGGATATGAACCGAGCAAGACAAGATGCAAAGCAGGTTCTCAATGACTATGAGAAGGCAGTTGCACTTGAGGATATTATCAAGGAAAACTATCTTGAGTCTGGGGATCAGGGAACACTCCTCAAGATTGCAGAACTCTTTAATATTGCATTAACTAAAGATATTGAGTTTGTTGCAACTATCGAAATTGCAGGAACAGTTACAGTTGATATGACAGATGAAGATGCTTTGCAAACTTTGCTAGAAAATAGCATAAATGTGTCTTCCTATGATGGTGATTTAGATGTGTCTGATTATGTTCTTATTAACTATGAGGAGAGATAATGGTAATCACTTTACAAGTCCCGACCAAAGCCCAAATGGGCTATGGTTTGGGCAAGTGTATTCAGTATGGCGTTGAATACAATGTCTTAAATGATTTACAAGTTGAATTAACTTCTGCTGATGAAATCAAACTAACTAAAATGGCAGTTGCCTTTCAAGGCAAGTTGCTTGATGTAAAACAAACTGAATATGTGGCTGGGGATCTTCCAAAGTATGAAGTCCAGTATGCTAGAACTAATAGACCTATTCAGACACGCCGTAAATAGATTTGCCAAAGGCAACCTGCCTATGGTAGAATAACACCTCACCCAACAACAGAAAAGGAAACAAAATGGCTAGAGCAATCTCCGTTAAAGTAGCAACACCAAAAGTAATTGCTGCACTAGAAGCAAAGTTAGCATCACTAGAGTCTACACTTGCAACATCACAAGCAAACGAGGAAGCATACCAAACTGCTTGGAAACAATATCAGACACAGTTACAGAACTATTGTGTTGCAAATATCTCGCAAGCAACTAACTTCCGTGTATCAAACCGCTCATATAATAATCTAGTGAACATTGACTATGATGTTCCAACTAACTTGGCTGGATTCCCAGTAGAGCCTAAGCGTGATTTTGAGGTAGTGTATGAGCATAACGTTACTTCTGCAAAAGAAGATATTACCAATGCACTCAACATCTTGCGTATGACCGAGGAAGAATATGTATCTGCCTCAACTATGAAGTCAATCGCTAGTTATCTCTAATCAAATATAGATAGGGGGTGGGGAACTTGATTTCCCACCTCCCATATGATAGGATAAACGCTATGGAAAATCTGTATATCCTTGCCGTAATAACAATAACTATTTTACTAGTGATAGGAACAATACTCTAATGGGAGCAAGAACTAATTACACAATCATCACAACTGACAATCCCGCCCAAAATATAAATGTTTATGCACACTGGGACGGCGAAGAATCAGTTGCAAATATGCAACAGGCAATCCGCACCGCTATGCCACGTATCAACGATGTTTCATATTGCACTCGCATTCTAGTTGACCAGTTGACAAAGCACGGGCGGGATTCAGAAACAGGCTATGGCTTATACATAGGCGAAGTAGACCACGAAGAAGAATATGAATATAAAGAGATTAATTTAATTAATAAGACAGTTACTGTTGGAAGTATGACGTTTGAACTTAATAATTTTATCGAGGTGCTCGTATGACCCCTACAAGCTTTAAACCGTATAGCATTGATGAACTTGTGACAATGATCTATGAGGACAACCTGGACCATATTGAATTTATGGAAAACATGAATGGCGGGGATTGTGATTGTATGATCCATATCACATTAAATACAATTGTTAGCTATTGGGATGAATAATTAATCAATTACGAATGTGATCCAATTCACATTTACGAAGGCCTTGACAAAAGGTTTTACGAAATGGTAGAATAAGGCGTTACGAAAGGGATAATATGACAAAGTATTTAATTTACGCAGAAAGATTTGTTACCTATCACACAGAGATAGAGGCAGATAGCGAGCAAGAAGCGTTAGAGAAGTCTATTCAATTAGATATGTCCGATTGGGTTGATGAAGGCGGGGAATTACGAATTGATTACGACAACGTTGATGTGATAGAATAACACCCAATTAACCCAACTAATAGAAAGAAGAAATGTATGCCAAACTGGGTATATAATGGCTTAACAATTGAAGGTAACCCTGATTCTGTAAATAAACTTGTATCACAACTTAATCAACCATATGTACGTCATTTTGAAGATGTATGGGATATGGATACTAAGACTATGGGTCCAAGGGATGTAACTTATTCTAATCCCGTCTTTTCATTTTGGAATATAATTAAACCAACAGATTTAGATTCATATACAAAGCAACGTGATCATTCTAA
>Ga0208250_1000133_pt1 | contig 25867 bp, 30 predicted proteins | sample CryBogCBE18Aug09_FD_184557 | JGI IMG/M metagenome (GOLD analysis project Ga0208250, IMG submission 184557) | Freshwater microbial communities from Crystal Bog, Wisconsin, USA - CBE18Aug09 (SPAdes) (version 2) | ecosystem: Environmental > Aquatic > Freshwater > Lake | place: Crystal Bog... | reverse complement strand
ATAGCTTATTAATTATTTCTTGTTCTTTTTGTCTATTGTGTTTTTTGGCAATAATTTCTTTTATTAAATTTAAACCACTATCTTTCTTTTTAAAGTTATATCCTGTCATTGTCGTCCTCTATTACTATCCATCCTAATTTAAGTAAGTCTTCACGTATCTCATCTGTGACTACAGATTCTCCAACGTATTTGTTCTCGGGAGAATCAATATCTCTGATACCACTACAGTACCAATCTATGTAATCACCTTCTTGACGCATGTTTGCTATAATGCCACCTGCACTACGCCAAGTACAACACCAACGTTCTTCTTTTAAGATTGGCCATACATCGTTTTTTTGAAATTCATTATTACACATGGCAGCATAAAGATTTTGAGCGTAATCTTCGCTGTTGCGTACTTTCTCTAATATCCAATCAGTTGTGCGTAAATCATATTCTAAATTGTTTACTTGATTTTCTGGATTATTGATCCATATATCCCGTTCAAGCCTAGAATTTTCCATATAATCAAGATAATCCTGACTAGGTTCTAGGCCTTTTTCAGTTCGAGATTTTATGTGTGCTTCACGACCAAACTTGCCACGATCAGGGCTTTTACTTATTTGTTTCATTTAAAAAATATCAGTGCCATTAATATAGCCTGCCCCAGAAAGCCAAAGCCAATAATTGCTATGCTTGTAAAATCACGTTTCATTATAGACTTTACAAACAATAATCCTAATGCTGCCCAAACAATTAACACCATGTCAATACTTGGGGTTTTATCTGTTAATCCTGCTAATAAACTTAACATTGTTGGTACCGTTGCTGCGTGTAATGCTATAAGACTTGCCCATTCAATTCCATTGATACTCACATGAGTAACTTTGGTTTTAAAATCAGTAAACAAGTGTTCAAAAAATGCTCTAACTTTTTCCATAATTATCCTTCATAAAAAACATGATGTCCAATACTAGCAATCTTTTTTAAATGCCAATTTGGGTTAATATAATCCGCATGATAATAAAGTGCTGTATTTAAATCTTCTAATCTAAAACCTTCTAAATATACCTTTTTAGCGACAGCATAACTTTCTTTATACATTTCATTATTAATTGGAACTTTAGCGTTTTCACAATGCCAACTAAACTGACAAACAATGTATCCCATAAATGTAGATTTTTGATATACAACATCGCAAATCTTATTACCAAATCTATGTGAACTGTCGTTAGCACGATTAATTGTTACTTGTGCTACCGCTACTTTGCCTTCAAAAGGTTCTGTTCCAGCTTCTTTATACACATTCATAGCTAGACAATCAAGTTGTTTAGTTACAACTTCACTGGTATCACCTTCCATAGTCGTCTGTTGATTACGTAACATTTCAAATCTATGGCTTGTTATATGACTTACCAAACAAACAGTAAGACAAGTTCCTAACAATAAAACCATAGTCTTTAGAACTGTTTCCATTTTCTACCTCCTATGTACCTTAAAATTTTAAGGTGTAAAACATTCTATCATATCAAATGATATAATAAAACAAAATTGGTAATTAAGCTACCCAACAATCACAATTGCATTCTATTACATGATCAATAGCTTGAGGAATACTATATGTAGCAGGTGATAATGTGCTAGATGTGTATCCTGTGTTTAATAAAGTGGGTAAAGTATTGGCTGCTGCTAATCCATTTACTATTGGTAACGGTGTAGCAGTTCCAACTATTGTTAAATTTTTGGGTGCTGTATCACTATATGATGCAATTGGTGCAGGTGGGGTTGGTTGTGTTGGGTACGCTGCTGTTACTCCAGGTTCAGCTCCTAGCATCAACGCTGCAATTTGTGAATCTGTTGGAGTATCAGGTATATTGTTAGTTAACGGTATTCCAACTTGTTGTAATCTTGCTTGGTTTCTATCTTGTCGCATAGCACCAATTATACTTTGTCCACCTGTGAAATTTAAATCAGATATATTTTCTAATGTTTGTGCTGCCATGTGTGGTAGAGTTTCTAACGCAAAAGAAGGTATAGAATCAGTAAACACATATAATGCAGTTGGGTAAATATTTAAAAAGTTATTGCGCGGAATTGGTACAGGAGATATTGCAATATATCTAGCACGTTGTTCTTGTTTAAGTGCAGTACCGGTTATGTTATAATTTGTATTTAATGTATTAGCCGCATTAAAATTGTCTGTACTGGCTACTGATATGGCGATAATTTCTGTGTCAGCTTGTGTAATATAATCTTGTACAACTGCGTCCATACCTATGCCTGCACCAGTCCAACCTGTAGTACTATATGTTGTGTTAGTTCCACCTGTTGCTACACTTCCATCAGTATTAACAGCTAATACAGCAGTAGGTGGTGCTTGAATGTGTGTTGTAGTTGTACCTGGATTGCCTGTCTGTGTTCCAGGATCAGTAATTGTAAATCCTGTTACTTTTCCATATGTTGTTAAATCATTTGGATCAGTACCTATAATTGCTGTAGCAGTAGCACTAAAACTATTACTACCTGTTACAGTTACAGTTGGGGCTGGGGCAGTACCTCTTCCATATCCACCACTTGGATTATTGATCGTAAATCCTGTAAGACTATAATTACCACCTGATAATGTTATTGTTGCTGTTGCTGTAGCTTGTTGCCAATTAACAGCAAGATATAATTGTTGATAAATGTTTGTTAATTTTGTAGTTTGTAATTGTTGAATACCATTTTGTATATCTTGTAATGGGTAAGGTAGTCCAGACATACAACCAAAGAAATTTGACATTGTATATGTACCATATATACCGCCACCTAATGCTATGTTGCCCAATGCAGTTACTGCTAATTGTACATCGGTGGGTACATCAGTACCATTAACAAGAGGTAAGTTTTGCACGGTCTCTCCTGAGAAAACTACTTGTGCAAATTTTTGTAAATCAACTTGATTAATGTTATTGATCTGTTGCATAGCGGTAGCAAAGGCACCTGCCAATACTCTTTGATCATCAGGAAGAATTCCTTGTAAATAAGTTCCATATCCGCCAGTTGGTATTTGAAAATTAAGTGCGTCTGCCATATTAATTTGCCGCCGTTGGTGTTATATATCCAAGTCTTGGAGGACCTATTCCTGCGTTGACTGCTACCGCTGCTGCTTGTGTAACAGGAGTAGAAGGTATTATTACTGGTTCTACTGGTAATGCAACTGGTGGAGGAGCAGGCGGCACAACTGGTGCAACTTGTGCTACTACAGCAGGAGCAATAAGTTGTGGATTTAATTGTTCTTCTATAAACAACAAATAATATGTTTTGCTATTTGTAGGTCCAGGTGTTGTGTTATAGATTGGTACGGTTAATGTTGTGTAACTTATTGGAAATAGTTTTTTAACATTTAATAGATCAGCTAATGATGTTAATCCCTTTGTTAAACACTGTAACGGGACTAATATTTCAGAAAGATCAGCCCCTTGAATAATAAGGAATGCACTGTATAATTGTTGTTCTTGATTTATGGTAGGGGTTATATTTCCACTTGCAATGGCGTCAATTTCGTTATTAGACAATCCTGATGCTAACAATGCCAAGTTTAAATTTGCTGTTTGTGCATTATTTTGTTTGATTAATTGTAATAATGTAGAAGGTAATCCAAACTTATTAATTTGTGCTATGTTAAGTGCTTTACCTAAATTGATTAAGTCTTGTCCAAAATCTTGCAATGCTAAACTAACACCAGATAATTCACCTGTGATTAAATCATTTTGATTACTATAAGTACCTTGTTGAAAGGTTTGCGAATTAGTAATAGCGGTGATTGCGTTATTAGAATAATTTACAAAGTTATCTGCTGTTAAAAATGAAGATGTAAATTCTTTATATTCGGGAGGGCTGGTATTGTTTACATATGTATAAGAAGCAGTACCAGATCCACTACCTACTCCTGTTGCAGTAAATGTGATACCGGGCGTATTAGAAGTAGCACCTATCGATGTAAAATCTGTACTTCCTATTGTTAAAATTGTATAAACAGTACCCACAACAAAACTACCTGCGGTTACTGTAGCTGTGGTAGTTTTACCATTCCAATTAAATTCATTCCATGCTTGTAATGCTAATAGTCTAATATAACCCCATTGAGTTACACCAACGTTTACATTTTCTGACAAATAAGGTACCCAAGTAGCACTTTGTCCTTGATCTGTGGGTCCTTGTACTGCATAACCTGATGTTGCTTGCCCATTCCAAACACCTGATGGGTCATCAATAATATATGTAGGTGCTTTACTATTGCCCAATGCGGGAATAGCTTGTGCACCAATTGATATTAAATTATCATATGTTGTTGTGGAAACATTAGTACCAAGATTTTGATATGCGGCATTAATTGCATATGTTACCCATTTTAAACAAGTATTGTTTACTATACTACCAGGAGTATAGTTTGCATTATTTGTACTTGACCCCATTAATGCAGCGGCATTGGGGTTTATATAAAACCCCTGATTTTGTAGTAAGGAGCTAACAACGTTAACTCCTAATGGACTTTGTATTCCTGAATCACTCATGGTACAAAAACGTCCTGACTACCATCTTTAATTTTATGTCCACATGTATTGCCTGATCCTATTCTTAATACAGGTTTGCCCTCAGCAAATACAGTTGGACTGCCTTCAGTAGTTTTTGCATTTTGATGTGCTGCATCACTACTAGGATCGTGCGAGGTAAGTTGACTAGGAGTATGTAAGCCCACAGCAATGCCGTTACAAAACACGGTGCTTGCACCCGATTGTATAGCGCCACCTGTTGTGTTCTTATCTCCCTTGCGACTTAATCCCGGCATTAATTATCCCATAATTACTTTTTTATCAGGTACAGCCAACCCTGTTGTGGCTTGAATGTACTTAGTTTTTACTGACTCATCAGTGTTTCCACTTAATGCGACACTATTAGTATTTAGTTGTACATTTCCATGCTGTTCTGAGGTAAACATGCTTGGGACTAATCCCATGCCCTGTTGTGTTGGGGCAATGCTTACTGGATCGCTAATTGTGATAGTATTACTGTCAACATTAACAACTTTTGCTACTAATTCTTCACCGCTATTCAATTTAAATGAATAAATCTGATCTACTTCATATTTCATACTGTGCCTTCCTTGTCAAATTTTGCTTTTAATTCTGTATATCCACCAACATATTCTTCACCCAAATATATCTGTGGAACTGTTTTTGCGTTTGGGATAGCCTCAACTAATTGTTCTTTAGTCCAACCTTTACCAATCACACGTTCTTCAAATTCAATACCCTTTTGTTTGAGTAATGCTTTTGCTCGGTCGCAATAAGGACAAAACTCTTTGCTCCATACTAGTGCTTTCATTTTTCTTCTCCTAAGATTATCTTATGAACTACTTATAGTTCAGGCAACTCATCGTAATTTAATGTGTCGCTCATAACGCCAACAACATAACTTGTACTTTCACTTTCTTGTAATGCTGTTTGTTTATTGGCAGTGTTTTGATGTTTATTGAACCATGGGATGGGAGTGGTTTTTGGTGCTGATTGATTATATTTTATGCCGACATCTTTTAAAGCATTATTTGCTGTGTAATCAACAAAATCTTTCAAAATATTTGCGTTAAGTCCAATAACACTACCTTTCTTAAACAAATAGTCTGCCCATTCTTTTTCTTCACGGATGACGTCCATATACATGTTGTATACTTCTGTTTCACATTCTGATTTTAATTTTGCAAATCTTGGGTCTTCTTTTACTACTTGATTGATAATATATGCAGTCCATTCTTTGTGTAATAGTTCGTCTTGTAAAATTAAACTAATAATATTACCATTGCCCATAAAAATTCTATTTTCAACCATTGCCAAACTTGTAGCAAAACTCACCATGAATCTAAATGCTTCCAATGCATAACTTGCATGTAATGCCATATAGATTGCTTTAATGTGATCTTCTTCTGCGATATCTCCGTCTAGTTCGTAGGCGCAATTTAATTTATGTAAATTATCATAGTATTTACCAACACTACTTGCCATGTTAACAATTTCTTGAGTGTCATGAATTGTATTGAATACATCTTTAGGTACATTATAAATGTTACGAATAATGTGGCTATAACTACGACTGTGAATATTTGTTTCAAAGAATGTCCAGTTATAAACAAGTGCCTCTAATTCAGGCAAACTAATAACTGGTGTAAAAATTTGACTAGGGCCACGACCTTGTAAACTATCCAATGCAGTTTGTCTTAGCAAATTACTTGTAAAGATATGTTTGACGGCATCGCTTGCGTCTTTAAAATCTTGGCTATCTTTTGTCAAACTAATTTCTTCTGGTACCCAGAAGAAGCCTCGGGCTGTCGCTTCAAAGTCTGCAATCTTACGATATTTAGTCTCCTCAAATTTCTGTATTGTGACTGGACCTGCAGGATCTAAGAACATCTTACGATTAAGATAATCAGTTGGTTTGCTTAAATCATATTGTTGTTTTGACATTTTTATTCCTTCTCAATTGAGCTTCTCTCATTTTTTGTTTTGTTTCTTCTGATCGCTTAACTCCAACTGGATTAGAATTTTTATTATGCGATAATCTTAATTTCAATTTAGTTTCTTCAGACTTTGCTCGACCTTTTAGTTTTTCACGCACTTGACGTTTTCTTTCTTCCGATTGCGGCGGTCTTTTAATACCTTTTAAAGCATTACTTATTTTAGATTTATGATCTTCTGTAAAAACTATTCCAGCCGTACCTTCTCCGCCGTCTGTTCTATTATGCAATATACCAGTACCTAAATCTTTTCTACCGTACCATCGAATCATTCTTCGTTCAAGTGCTAGAGCTCCAACTTCTGTTAAGTTAGATTCTAAAATAATGATATAAGATTTTTCTGGAGTATGTACACCTTTATTGTTAATTCGGTGTTGTTCCCATGCTCGATCATCTTTTCCCTTACCAATATAGTAGGGTGTGCCATCTTTTCTCAAGTAGGCATAGATGTAATAGTGTAAATACATTTGCTGTAACTCCACACAGTTATAGAGCCGGTGGATATTATCAGTATCGCGATCGGCACTTGTATTTATCATTACAATTTACAAGCCAGACAGTCGTTATCGTCATCAAAATTGATTTGTTCAAGTGGCATATCTGGCGGAGTTTCATCTATAGCTTTTGATCCTTGCTTACTCACGAGGCTATAATAAAAGGTCTTGATACCAAAGTAATGTGCCTGCATTAAGTTCTTAGCAATCAATGTAGTAGGCACTTTACGGTCTGGATAATAGGCAGGGTTATAGAAAGTATTTGTACTAACACTTTGATCAACATATGCTGCCAATACTGCTGCCGTTTTTAGATAACCAATACAGTCAGGTTGATCCCACATCAATTGATATTTGTTTTTAAGTTTTTGATATTCAGGAACAACTTGTGTTAAGCTACCAGCTTTACTTTCTTTAACACTAATTAAACTCATTGGCAATTCAATACCATTTGTACTATTGATTACTACTGATGAACTTTCAACAGGAGCAATTGCCATTAATGTTGCGTTACGTACTCCATACTGTTTCATATCTGTACGCAATGATTCCCAATCTAATTCAGGAGCAAAGTCTGCTAATTCATTAACACCTTCTGCTCTACGTTCCCAAGGGAATTTCCCTTGACCATAGTATGTTTTGTCACTGTCTAAACATTTACCACGTTCTTTAGCAAGTTCAACTGTGGCTTCTGTAAGATAGTATGCTTGATGCTCCATCCAAGATTTAACTTCTTGTAAACTATCTGATTCTCCATATTTTAAATTACGTTTAGCATGCCAGTACGCAAGATTAGTTACGCCAATGCCCAATGGACTGATTTCATCGTTGCTTAGTTTAGATTGAATAGAGAGATAGTCTTGGTAATCCAATATATTACAAAGACTGCGCTGAAGGATACGACAAGCACGGCGCATGTCTTCAGGGTGCCTAAAACTCCCCCAATTTATACTCCCCAGCGTACAGAGGGAAATCCTACCCTTATCATCATCCAACCGCTTGAATGACTTCGTGGGAAGAAGGATCTCGCAACACAAATTACTCTGGTAAATTGTATGGTATTCGGGATCAAATGGGCCCTGATTCATAACGTTATCGATGAATACAAGATAAATTCTACCAGTATCAGTTCTTTCTTTTAAAATACCGCCTTTGAATACATCTTCAGCACTCATGGTCTTTTTACGCAAATCCTTACGTTTTTCATATTTGACGTAAAGTTCTTCAAATTTCTCGGAATTTCTGTAAAAAGCCTCGTATAAGTCTGGAACTTCGTTAGGATCAAAGAAAGTGATATTTTCTTTGTTTTTAAAGCGTTTCCAGAAGAAAGCACTTAGTACTACGCCATAGTCTAAATGTCGTACACGTGTTTCTTCTGTTCCCTGATTGTTCTTTAATACAATCAAGTCATCAAATTGATGGTGCCATATAGGATAAAATACTGTTGCTGAGGCATTTCTAATACCGCCCTGTGAGCAGGAACGCAAGTCAGCAAACCATTTCTTTAAGAATGGGATCATTCCAGTATGTTTAATTTCACCGCCGCGAATAGGCGAACCCAATGGTCTTAATCTGCCAATCTCTAAGCCAATGCCAGCACGTTTGCTAGCATACTTAGCCATCATTTCTCCACTAGCAAAAATGCTATCCAAATCATCATCACTGCGTATAAGAACGCAACTACTAAACTGTTTAGTGGGTGTTCCCAGTCCTGCAAGCACTGGAGTAGCCAAAGTGAAAAGACCATCACTGGCGCAATTATAGTATTCCTTAATGTATCGCATTCTAGCGGTATTCGGTTCTTCATTATGGAATACTGTTGCTGCTGCAACCATGTAACGTATTTGTGGAGTTTCATAGATTTCTCCTGTAGCGCGATTCTTTACAAGATACTTTTCAATCAATTGTTCAATCGCTGCGTAACTATATTGCTCATCCTTTTCATGGTCGAGCATATCATTCATTTTATTCCAATCATCGATTGTATACCATTCTAATAATTCTTTTGTATACAATCCAAGATCAACATTCTTTTTAACAATTTCATAAAGATGTGGTACTGTATAAGAACCATATACATCTTTGCGTAGCATACTTAGTCTTTGTTTACCAGCAACATACTGATAGTTTACATGACCAATATCTGGATTGGTTTCTACGTCAATTAAATCAACAATAGCACGTAATGTAATGCCATCAATTTCACGTGTGGTTATACCATCATAGAAATGAGGTTGTGCTTTAATCTCGATCATTGATTGAGAAACATCTGCAATGCCTTTACATATTTTTGCTACTTGGGCTTGCCATTTTTCGACTGTTAATTCTTCTTTATTGCCTGAACGCTTGATAACTGTTATTTTCATTTTTAACCTAATTTACTGTAGAGTGGTTTAATATTTAGTGTCTTTGTAATCACAAAATCATTTAGTGAATTATTTAATACCGTATCTGGCCAGTAATTCAACACATATTTTGCGCTGTCCACTAAGACTAATACCACGCTCTCACTATTATGATCTATTGCTTCGCATAAATCAAGTTCTTTTACACCCAACAAATTTAGGGTATAAATTATTCCCAAAGCACGTGCGTAGTAACAATAAATGTTTTCGGAAAGTAATTGCCATGGGTTTGGCCATTCATCTATAAAGTCTGTGTGTAGATAATATGTTTGTATTGGTGCTCGTTGCCAAAAACGATCAACTTCTACTATTTGAGTTTCTAAGGGCTTATCTGTTAAATTATTTCTTAAATCAGCCCAACTCTTTAATCTAGCCTCATATTCTAATAAAAATACATTCATCACTACTACTTATCATAGTGATGAATGTCCAAATTGAATTATACGCGGCCGACTACTACTTCTATGATGCCTGTGACACCGTTAAAGTTTTCAAGAGCCTTACCAATGATTGTACCTGCACGTGCTAAATTATTTGCTACTGCATAACCATTTGCGCCAGTTACCATTAAGTCACCTTTGCTGACATTGCCTTGTACTTTAACTGGTACACGACCGGTTAATGCTACAGTTACTACGTTATCACCTTCACAACCTGCATTCATAATATAAGCTGGATTTGTAGAAACTACACCTGCAACTCTTGTTGAATCAAATTCATTTGCCATAGTAACTTCATATTCACCACCGAATACAAGAACTGTACCTGGTTCATAGTTTACATCTGAAACGTAATTTTCTGCCAAGTCAGCGTATGTAGCGTTCCATCTGCTACCTGCACTTAATGTCCAGTTACCAGTTACTGTACCTGATGTAGTGTTTGCACCAGTTGTCAATGTACCTAATGTTACTGCACCTGAACCAACTGACAAACTTGCACCAGTAATACCGTTTGTTACTGCTAGTGAACTCAATGTACCAACTGAAGTGATATTTGGTTGTGCTGCTGTCGTGACTGTAGATGCAGACCCGACAATGTTCATTGACTGCCCAGATAGCAATGCTGCAGCAGCAGCCGCTGTATAACCTCTACCGTAGTTATCACTACCGTTAGTACCTGTAAATGTAGCCATGCCAGAAGTAGCGGCTGAACCAGTTGTTGGGAACGTACCTGTAGCATTGTAGTAAACCGCAAATGCGTAACCATTTGTATCACGAGCCATTACTGTTGAAGCAGATGCAGCAGATGTTTGAGATAGTCCGCCCAAGTAACTTGAATTGTTTGCATTCGCTACAGTGCCGCTCACGTTAGCTCCTGCTACTGCGTTTGCTGTAGTTGCGTAAGTAGCAAGACCAACAGCACCACTGACATTACCACCTGCTACTGAGTTAGCAGTAGTTGCGTAGGCTACTGCACCTGATACGTTTGCACCTGCTACACTGTTAGCAGTTGTGGCGTATGTAGCTAAACCAACCGCACCACTGACATTACCACCTGCTACTGCGTTTGCTGTAGTTGCGTAAGTAGCAAGACCAACAGCACCACTGACATTACCACCTGCAACTGAGTTAGCTGTAGTTGCGTATGCTACTGTACCAGTGACATTAGACCCTGTTAAGCTAGTTAACCCAGAACCATTAGCATACAATACCATTGATGCAGTATTGACTGATGAAGTTACATTCAAAAATGTTGTTGCAAAAGAAACTGACCAACCAGTATTCCATTGTGAAGCTGCATAGTTACTATAACCTGCTTGGAATTCAGTTACGAATACTTGAGGGTAACTCCATACTGTGCTTGTTTCACCGATATAAATGCAGCAATATGTGCCATCAAATCCAAATCTTACATTCAAGGCGGGACGAGAATTCGTAGTAATATCAGCAAAAGTACTATACCATCCCGAGGATGGTAAATAGTTATATCCACCTAGATTAATTTCAAACGCTTGACCATCATACGTATAAACTGTAACGGTCATACGCATCATGGTATTTGTAAAACCTTGAGGTAATGTAATCTTTATTGCACCAGTTACGGCACTAGTGGATGTAGCATAAGATGCTCCGCCTGGATTGACAACACGCAATGCATAACCAGTACCAGAAACGTCTGTTATGCCAGCAGTAAACACCCCTGTACCAGCACCAATGTTACCAACATTAGCGTTACCTGATACGTTAAGAGAAGTTAGTGTACCAACACTTGTTATGTTAGGTTGTGCATTTGTTGTTAAATTACCTGATATACGATTAGCAGTTATATTGTTTGTAGCAAAAAAATTGTTTGAAAAAATACTTCCTGTATTTGGATTTGATACAGACAAATTACTTACAGTTAATATAGAGTTAGCAAAGTCATAAGTTAAACTTGCACTACCTGCTAATAAGTTATTATTGTTATATTGTATAGATGTGGTTGATCCGGCTGCTGCTGAGTTACCACCTGAGCCACCAATAGATGAAATGGCTCTACCACCTGTTGCGTATACGTTAGCAGTACCATTAGCAGTAGTTAAACCTACTGTACTTCCTCCTGGAGTTAGTGACACAGTAATAACGTTAGCTGAATTTGTTAAAATATAATAGGTAGTATTTGCCTGAATGCCGCCAAATGTTGTGCCTATAAATTGAATACTTTCACCTGTAGAAAAAGGTACTGAGTTTGACAATAAAATACCTGAGTTGCCAGCAAATGTATTAGACACTGCTGAATAAGGGAAAGCTGTATAACTTGATGAATTTATTAAGTTAGATGTATTACCATCTTGGGTAGTACATAAATTAAATGTATTAGAAGTTACAGGAACAACATAATAGACTTGACCATTAAGCTGTGTCATTCCAGGAACATTAGTAATTGTTACAGCAGCTCCTTTAGTGAAATAGTTATCTTGTGTTGTAGTAACTACTGCGGGATTAGCTTTTGTAACATCTTGAATATATGCTGTTAGTGTTGTTTTAGGTGCCCAACTTAAATTTCCGGTACCGTCAGTTTGTAATACATAACCAATAGCTCCGCCACCAATGCTTACATTGCTAACATTACCTAAATTAATGTTTCCACCTGCATTTCCACCTGCATTGACCCAATTGGTTCCGTCAAATGCTAGTACTTCTCCTGTACTTAATGATGATGCGGTGATATTTAAATTACCTACAGCACCTGTAATTTGATCAAATGCAATATTTGAATAAGAAGTTAATACTTCAATATTCTCAGCAGGGGTAGTTTTACCAATAAACAGTTGTTTAGTATCTGTTGCCCAGCCAAATTCGGCTTCGTTAAGTTGCGGTAAATCTACAAGATTACCGGATCTTTGTTGGATTTGGGAAATTTGTACAATAGCCATAGTTTTAATATACTCGTATTAAAACTATTTATCACTTTGGAAGAGTTAACGGCTATAAAAATTTGGAGTAGTATTCTTCTAGTCTTTTAAACCAAAGGTCAGTATATTTGTCAAATTCTACACCCTGAAGTACAAATTCTTGGTATACATTATCAGCACTACACATAAAGATCACGCCTTTACGGATCTCTGTATTCCAGACTTTGTTATGAGCATTAGCATATGCTGCTAATTGTAGAAAATAGTCCTCAATCCATTCGCGTTTTTTTGGCTTGTTAGTTTGCTTATGGTCCATTATACATTCTACGTTATCGTGAATACCAACTAAGTCTGTGGTTCCTGCGTAAATGTCAGGATAGTATAAACTAACTTCTGTGCCCCAGTATTCCTGACATTTACTTAATCCCTCAGATATAATTGTATGGGCCATTGTATGACTTTGTAGACTATATGGATTACTGCCAGGCTCCCCGGTCTCACCTGTTTTGATATAATTTTCAAGCCACTTATGCATACGTGTGCCGCGACCCGCAGCTTCAGTTGTAATTTGTCGTGCCTTTTCTTCGCCTACACGTTTGCGCCATTCACGCAATGCTTTTTTGCTTTCTTCTGGTTTGGTAGCGTCTAATATTGTAGTAACACTAGGAACACGTTCTCCGTTTGGAGTTACATAGTGTCTTGAACCGTTTAGTGTTTCTCTTTTTAATTGATCGTAGAGATATTTGTTAGGATTATACATTAAGTTATTGTATCAAATACTTATTTAGATGTCAATAAAAATAAATAAACTCATGAATATTTTGGTGTCTGGTTGTAGTTTTACATTTTGTCACAACGATGGTGGTAATTGGACTGGATCATATGTGCCGAACCATTGGCCTAATCATTTAGATAAAAGATTTAAAGTTACTAATATTGGCAGATTTGCTGCCGGAAATCAATATATTGCAAATGGTGTTATATCAGAATTATCACAGAAAGATTATGATCACGTTTTAGTTATGTGGTCAGGTCTTACTAGATTAGATATTTTAACAGATGTTTCAGATTCAACATGGCTTGATATATTAAAAGAATATCACTTTTATGGTGTTTTAAAAAATACAAAACTAGCATATGTATTCAGTGGTGGACTTAATGGTAGTTGGAGAGACGCCGATTCATTAATTAACAAAATGTTTAATAACACTTATAAAATGAGTAGCAGACCAAGTTTGGCTACCAATAGTCTATTAGAAATGATAAAATTACAAAATTATTTAAAACACAGAAATATAAATTATCATTTTATGAGTTATGTAAATTACTGGAACGACAAAGAAAATCTTATAAATGGAAATTTTGGATTATTTCAGTATCCTGAACTTCAATATTTAATTAAACAAATAGATTTTTCAAAATGGATTTTTTCGGATAAGCAATATAACGGAGTATATGAACTTGCACTAAAAAATAATGATTTTTATGATGATAATTTTCATCCTGGTCTTTCCGCAGATAAAGCCTGGGCTGAACTTATAAATTCTTACTTATATTGATATTATTTTGTTGACTAATTCCTTAGCTACAACATTGTTATTTTTTCTATATGTGTGTAATTCTTGATTATGTATTAATATAGGCAACATTTCATATAACATAACACTTAATTGTTCTTGGCTAAATGAATTCAATCGTTTTACTTCATTTAATATTTTGTTAAATCTAAGATCATCGTCTAACTCAACATCATAACTTTCATCTATCCATTTATTAAATGTCTTATAACCTAAATTATGTAATGTTTGTAATGTTCCGCGTTCACCTATTATGATAAAAGGTTGCATAGTAGCTATAGGTTTAAATGGTTTTTCATTAAGCTGTAAATGATTAAAATCAGTATGAAAATAACTCATTGGAATAATATTAATATAACTTGACAAATGCAATTCTGTGTTAGTGCTGAGTGATAAAAAATCAGTTAATATTTCATTAAATTTTAATGGATTTAAATCTAATTGTTTTTCTTTTACAGTTACAATTTGGTTAGTAACGGGATCACAGTATGTACCAAATTGGGTAGACACATAGGAGGTATTTTCTAACTCAGGTATTCTACATAGATTATCTACAAAACGTAATCTAAAATCTCTGGCTCTTCCGCCTAAATATAAAAATTTTTTATTTCTTATTTTTACATGTTTAATACTTTCAATTACTGGTTTATTGTTAATTGTGGAAATAGTGTGTTCAAAAACGTTAGCACAAAACCCTATTAAATTGAATTTCTTTAACGCAGATTCTAATTTATAGTTAGTATCAGTATAAATTATTGATGACGTAGAAATGTTTAAAAATTTAGCTGAACCATTTATTAAATCAGGTATATTTTTGTTACTTCCTTGACTTATATTAAAACTATCTCCATTACTTGAAAACAGTAACTTAGCTTTGTTATTTTGTAGATCAGCTATGTATTTTGGATTAAAATAATTACACTTTAGAAACCAATGAAAATTATCTATATTAGCTAATAGATAATAAAAATCCTCTGAGGGCTCAGTTATAAAGTTTGTGTCAATAGTTTTTAATAAGTTTATTAAATGTTGATTATTAATATTAGCATAATCACCAGTTTCTAAACTAATCGTTAGTATATTCAAATGTTATTTTGCGGCCCTTTGTGCCATTTGCTTTACTACTTTCTTTTGATCTTCTGGAGCAGGAGGAGGGCTGTCTAAAGCAGGTTCTTGTTTTTGACCTTTAAATGTTACTTTATCACCTTGAATATTGGTAATGAAATTACTCATAGGTTCCTGCTTAATCATATTATATAAATCTTGTTTATCTAATATAACATCATACTTTCTATAGTAATCAAGTAATTCATCAACAGTCCAATTTGGCTTGACTCTACCTAATTTGATATAGGTTGTCAATTGGTCGCTAAGTGCAATTATTTTAGCGACAAGTGGCTGTTCATCTAATTCAAAGAGAAACATTGTTATCTCTTTTCACGACCAACCTTGGGTGCTGGCATTTCTTCTGGTTCTTCTGCTGGAAGTTCAGGAGCCTCTTCAGGTGGCATTTCTTCTTGCGATGCCATAACGTCAGCTTCTTCTCCAGGAATTTCTTCTGCGCCAGGAGTAAATGCTTCTGGGCTACCGCCTTGACCTGTAATGCCATTTAATGCATTTGATAACGTAGCTTTAGATTGTGCTAATGCTTGACTTAAACCGGTCAATGCTTCGTTAGCTTGTTGATTAAATTGTGTGCTTTCTTGTACACCAATTTCACTTTGAATGCTGTCTGTTAATGCAGGCAATTCTTTTACCATCATATCACTGACTTCTTCAATCATTTTTTGTACACTGTCAACCATGTCTTGCGCAGCTAAAATAACTTGTGATTTTTCTACTTCTTCGTTTTCAACAACGATTCTTGCAGTGCGAGGTTTATTATTAATAATATGCTCTGTTAAAGCCTGTTCCATGAATACTAGTTTCATATATGAAGGCGAACTTTGATTTTCATAAAAGTCTTTGCTTGTTCTCATTTCTTGTTTCAAGCCTTGTACTTTTTTGAGCATTTTGGTAGCTGCGTCTTTGTTTAAATTTGATGGATCAAATTTATAATCAAAGCTTTCTTTGAGAGCTTTTACCGCATAATTTTTTGAATCTAAATCGTTGAGTTTCATAATGTGTTTCCAATCCTATAATATATTTATCAGAATCCTAAGATATTTTGGTCTTAATTTTGTCAAATTTATCTTTTTGCCAACGCATTGAAGTTATAAGATAGTCGTTCAATTCACTTAATATCATTGACTTTCTATATTTAGTTTCCTGTATCTTGGCTAGATAAATGAATTTATCAGACGAATCCTTAGATTTTTTTAATTTTTGTTGTAATATAGCTAAACTAACCTTAATACCGGACAATTCAATGTCTATTTCGGGTAGTCGATTGGCTTCTTTTACCCTAATATACTTGTCATATGTGCACCAAGCAATAGCTATTTTTAAGTCTGATACTATCGGGCACTTTTTCCATGGTTCCTTAATAGTTTTAATTTCAAAACAATCATCTTTGGGTGTTATGCTATATTTTCCAAATGCCAAATAACTACCATCGCTAACCTCAAGTAGCATTATATCTTTTAGGTCTTTAGATATTTCTTTATCAAAAAACTTTTTAATTTTGTTGATTTTGTTCATGGTATACAAAGTAAATGTTTCTGAGTTCAGGGCTAGTATCTAAAAAATTACTGAGTTTATCAAATTCTGTACCACATTTAATCATAGGTACACCATCACAGTCATTATAGAGTGCTCCCAATTTTCCATAGTCATTATCAAACACGCTAGGGTGTTGTATTATAAAATCAAATGTCCAAACGTTTACTAAATATTTATTTAATTTTTTATATAAAAAACCAAATTCAGTGTTTTCGAAATATGTTTTGTTAAATACAGGTGGCGCTACTAGCTCGGGCTGACTACGTAAACTTATAGCTTGTACAATAGTATCTAAATTTGCTTGAGTATTACGTTTATATAACCACTCATCATCCGTGTTACTAGGACGATTTCTGTTTAACACGTTTGTTTGTTTTATATCAAATAATGTATAACAGGTAATTATATAACTCATACTGTATTTAGAGGCAAAAAAAACCAGAGAATAAATCTCTGGTTCTTTTTATAGTTAACAAGTAACTATTATTCGTAATCAACCAATGTGTTAAATGTAGCAACTTGTGTACCAGATACGTTAGCATAACCTGTTGCTGTGTTAAGAGCAGAAGTTAAGTTTGCTGGGCTTGTGCCACCATTTGTTGATGCAACGTTTGACCATGCACCTGTTGGGTAAACAGCTAAACTGATGTTATCTTGTTGTGTGTTACCACCGCCGCCGGCGTTAACTTGATAAATCATAACTGTTGCTAATTGTTCAACTGTACGAATAACTGTTTGAGTTACTGTGCCGTTAGCTTGTACGTTTGCAACTACGAAGTTGAAGAAGTCAAGTTTTGGACCTTGTGGTTGAACTACTGAACCGCTTGTGTTTGTGTTAACACCAGTGTTTGTATACGAAGCATAGTCTAAGTTTAATACTGGTTGAAAGTCACCATTTGTACGTGTAAATTGTGCCATTTTGAAAATTCCTTAAGTTTGTTGAAGCCTACTGCTTCATATCTGTATTTACACTTTTTTCAAAAAAAGTCGGTTTTATGGTATCTTTTTGGTGCATTTTTTTGGAAATTAGTTTAACGACCCTGAAGGTTCTGTCTACTAAAGCCCATACGATCTACAAATTTTAGCCCGTTGGCAACAAAACCCTCTTGACTTGCTGTACCATCATTGAGATAGCCTTGTACAGGGCTAGATTTTGCTGCTTGATTCAATTGATGTACGATTTTCTCTTTTAGATTGTATAAATCAATCCATACTGTAAATGCACCAACTACGCCTCTTTTATTTTGTTTCAAGTGGTTAGTTAATTTTTGTTTCATAACAGCAGTCATGGGACGTGCTTCAAAATATTTTACAAATTCACTGTATAAGTTTTTAAGATTGCCTTCTTTGACTTTTTTATTAATAAAAGTAGTAAACAATTGATTAAATGTATTTCTAGCTTGTGGTGCAGTAGTCATTAATTGTTGTATGTCTGCCCCGTATTTTGTAATATCGTCTTTAGTTTTCTTTACTAATTTTGCATCAGCTTTTAATTTAGGTGCAGCTGGCATAGCACTTGGAATAATAGCTACGTTGTTATTATTTTTAAGATTACCAATTCCACCATTCAATGATACTGCTTGATCAGTGCTATCAGCATTAGGATCAATATATTGATGTACAGCAATCCCTGCTACTTTTTTAGTCATTAATTTACCCAGTTCGCTGTTTGGATCTACTGTATATGTAATGCCGTTAGGATTAGCTTTGAATGAGTATAATCCATTATTATTTGGTGTTAACGGTTTATGAAATAGTAAATCTCCCCAATAATAACCTTTAGTGCCTCTACTCTCTATTTCTAAACCAGACCATATCTCACTAATTATACGTTCTAATTCGCCGCGATTTACACCTCTAGCTGCATCATATTGTGCAAAGTCAGCAGGACTATAAATTTTACGACCACTGCCATCTTTTTTGTTGAACATATGTTTGTCCATAATGCTAAATTTACCATTAGGGCCACGACCAAAAATCAATGCAGGATATCCATCCCATTTAATAGAAATGTTATTAGGATTTTTTGCTGTAGCAAGTATGTTGTTTAATGCTTGATTAGCACCTGCAACATCTTGTAAAAAGACTAAATCTTCAGGATGATCTAAATGTCCTTTGTCTTCTACTAATTTTATATTAGCTAATTTGTCACTAAGATTGCGCAATGATTCTGTTAAGTTCATATTATTTTTGTTCTGTTGTGCAAGCATACGTTGTTTTGCAGCAGCCATTCTTTGTAGAAATTCAGGAGAAACTTTTGGTTTTTGCTGAGGAGTTGTAGGTTGTTGTGTAGGTTGCTGTTGTGGTTCTTGCGCCGTTGCTATCCCTTTTGCTATATTTGAATTAGTATTTTGTACTGTATTCGGTGCTACAGTAGGTTCAGGAGTAGCTACCTTTGGTTGTTCATTTGGTGGTACAGTTACCCATTGACCTTGAACATTTTTAACTTTAGGTTTTGGTTGTGCAGGTGGGACGTTTTGAGCAGTTTGTTTTTGCCAAGTATTATCTAGCCATTTAATAGTTTCTAAGCTAGTAACTGGTTTATTACCTACTTTCCAACCATTTGGTCCCTTAGTATAAACATCTCCACCTATTTCTAATGTTGGTGCTTCGGCGCTAGCTGGTGGTGCGGCACCAGGTAAAGGGGCTACCAACTCAGGGTGTAATCTAGCCATTCTAATTTGATTTACGTCTGTAATATCAGGTTTTTCAACTTTCTTTTTTAATGATGATAATTCATCAATAGCTGTAACTGCTAATCTACGTCCTAAATTGTTAATAGATGTTTCGAGATTTGCTTCTGCATATGGTACCTTTTTATTAACATTCATTGCATCTTTAATAAACGACTGTATTAATTTTTGATATTCAGGATTAGGTTTTAAATATCTATTGTAAATTACTGAGTATCCTGTTTGCGGATCATGCGGTAAAGCATCGCTTAATGCTCTATCAATCCATTTTTCCCATTGTTCAGGTTTTTTATATGTTGATACAATTGCGCTATCTTCTTGCATAGCATTTTGTATGTCTTGCGCAAATTCTTTTGCGTATTTTGCTAAAACACCAGGAGTTTGCTGTGATAAAGGAACTTGTGAGGCTTTTGCTGCGTTAGCTGCGGCATCTGCTTCTTTTTTACGTTGTAATTTAGAATATTGGTTTTTACCAAGTAATCCGGTAGCTCGTAAAGGGTCAAGCAAACCTTCATTAAATTCTTTAAATCTCATCCTTCTTCCTTAAAGATTTTGCGAACCTGCGTTGGTCCTTACTCTTTATGGAACTAAGTAATTTCTTTTCTAGAATTTCTGCCTTTTCAACAGAGTAATGCTTGCCTATTAATTCTAATAAATTAATAGCACTTGCAATTACATTATTAGCACGACTTTCTATGACATGGTTAATATCACGGCTGCTACCAATGGATTCTAATTCTTCTAACAGACTTCTAGTTTTTTTCTGCATACGTAGGTCCTATACTGTATTTATCGGATTTTATAGGAATCTATTTGTTTAGTTGGTTCAATAAACTCTTTAATTTGGAGCTTTGAACATCAGCTACGACCTTTTTAGTTTCAGGTTCTATACTATCGGTTATAGTTGAAACCGTCTTAATTTTACTCATAATGTCATTAGCTGAGGGCTGAGGAACTGTAGAATTGTCAGAATTTTCTTCAGGGTCTGTAATTCTTAGAGTATCTACGTCAAATGCAAGTTCAATCTTTTGACCTACACCAGAACTACTACGAGTTTTCATTAATTGTAACTGATATTGCCCACGTTCACGCATACTACGACTTGTAAAGATACCAAACACGTTATCAGCAGTATTGATCTTACTAATACCACCTGAAATATGACTATGATCAAATTCGATTTCTTCTACCGCAGCACGATTTAACTGACTGGCTGTTACAAACAATACGTTTAATTCTTTTGCCAAGTTACGCAATTCTTCACTAACATATTTGTCTTTGACAAACAAATCGCTGGGACTTACTTTTGCGCTTACGGGCATAATCAAATCAAGATAATCGATACATAAAAAATCTACTTTTACTCCAGTTTGTATTTGTAGTTCTTTACAATATGCTCTGATATCGTTTACTGTGCTTTGTGCTGGCATATATTTGATTCTAAGTTTACCTGCCTTCTTTGCTGCCATTTTAACTTTCATTTCAACATTGTCAATATCTTTGAAAATGTCCCTACTAGCAGTTTGTGTCATCATACTATCGATGCGCAACGCACAAAGACCTTCACTTAATTCTAAGGTTATATATGCACCATTTAAGCCTGATTGTGCCCAGTTAACAGCAAGATTTTGCATAAACAAACTTTTACCAGAACCTGAGCCACCAGCAAAGATTTGTAATTCACCACGATTGAACCCACCATATAGTTTCTTATCCATGCTAGGCCAGCCTGTACTGTTTTGTCCATTGCTGCTTTTAAGTGCCATTAATCGACCACGAGGATCGTCAAAATAGTCAGTACCCATGTCACGTTGTAGACTAATTTGCACAGCATCTTTGATTAGTTTTTCTACTGGATCATATTCACCTTTTTCTAATAAGTCGGCTGACTTTAAAATAGCCCTTTCAAGTTCTTGTCGTTTAGTAAATGCCTCAAATTCTTCTAAGAACCACTCATAATGTCCATCATCTAAATCATCTACAGTTTCAATAGTTTGACCTGTTGTTGCCTTAATTTGATTTGGTTCTGGCATAACATTATATTTTTTACTGTGGTCAACAATAAAATCTGCTACTGGTCGCAATGTGCGATCAAAGTTTTTTGGATTCATGATATTCATAACACGAGTATATAACTCAGCGTTTGTAACCATCATACGTAAAAACAATGTTTGTACTTCGACATTATAATCGTTTAGCAATTTCTTTTTTCCTCATTTCAATCTTTATCTTACTGCTAGTTTCATTTTGCAGTATACTTAGCATAGTTGCTACTTTGCCATATTTTACTACAGCATCATTAACATCTTTAACGTTCCAGTCTGGCAAACTAACACTAAATCCTAATTCTAATGCTCTATCGCAAATTTCTAACCCAGCTTTGTCTTGATCAGGCACAACGATAATCTTTCTATTAAGATTTTTTAGTAATGTAGCCTGTTCTTCACTGATTGAATTATGCGTTAATGCACATCCATTAATACTCAATGCGTCAAATATACCTTCGACTACTATACAAAATTGATAATCACTTTTTTGTAAATCATAACCAAACAAATATCCTGATTGTTGTTCACTTATAAACTTAGGTTTTCTGTCATCTAAAAATCTACTTGTATGACCAACAATTTTATTTTCATGTGTAAAGGGTATGATAACTCTATTACTGTTACGTCCTTCAGCATTTGGTGTTACTAAGAAGGGATATTCGCTAATAGTTATGCCACGTTTTTGTAAATAATCAACGTATACTTTGTGATTTATATTGTTTACATCAACTAATTCACCCTCAGGTAATTTCATTTCTTTGAACTTTACCTTTTTCTTTTCACGTTTTTTATTAGTAAAGTCTAACAAATCTTTGTGTTGTAAACTTTCAAAATTCCATTTAGTAATTTGATCACTGTCTATACCACACCAAGTTAATAATAATTTAGTGTTTTTAGTTAATGATTTACCTAATACAAATCCACATTTGAAGTTACAATTAAAGCAATGATATGTCCATTTGTTTGGCCCGTCAGTTATTACCCCGCCTCGCATACGACGGTCTGCTTTGTGTCCACGATTAACACAACAGGGGGCGTTAAAGCTTTGCCAACCACTACTAGTTGATTTCTTTTTGCCAGGAATAATAGATAATATCTCAAACATCTAGATATTATAACTTGTTGAAATATAAATGTAAAGTTATCTGGCGTAAATATTGGACAAAATATCAAAGCCGTTTGCAATATTATTAGCGTTTGCTTCAAATGCCACTTGTACAAACGGATAGAATCCTTCAATTACATACCCAAGAGTATTGGTAATATTAGAATATGTATATGAAGTAATTGGTGCCCAATCTCCGTTACCTGTGCAGCTACCTAAAATTGCTACATTGCCTGTGTATTGATAATATTCCATTTGTAAAGTTAATATTGGGTTATTATCATTTGTAATTACACTGCTATGCCATACAGTATTTCCTGCACCAAACATAGGTTGGTCATTAGAATTGAAAGTATATGGACCATCTAAACCTGGAATGCCTTGAGCAGATGGTATAGTAACCTTTAATGAAGGAACCACACTTGGCAATATAGCATTTACAATAGCTAAATCGCCTCTTGCCTGTGCAGCTTGATCAACGTATACAGGGAAGTTCATGGTACCATCTTGTGATGGGATAGACAACGTGTAGAAACATTGTTGCGCATCTACAGGTACCAATGTACTTGAATTTAAATTAAGTTGCATTATACCGTTAGCTGGATATACCGAATCTAATGATTGTTGAAATAATATAGTGCTACCAGTTTGATCTATTGCTCTAAAAGTTATTTCAAGTCCAGTTACATCTACAGGTTTCTGATCTTGATTTAAGAATTGAAATTGTAATTGATTGTCTACACCTTTACTTAGGGTGAGAGGTTTTGAATAGACTGGCATAAATCTCCTTGGCGACGGTCCTGATAGGACAACAACAATGTTTCGTTGAATATATAAAAATACCGCTGTTGTATACACTGATGATGCTCCTTGACAGTATTTATTCAGATAAAATATTATGTATGGGTAAAAAAGAGTAAATAAGCATAACAATGGTTGACAAAGATTTTTTTACAAAATTAACTGAAAATCACCCGTTTATCACGGTCTGCTCCTACGCCGGTCAAGACTATGTAGGAATTGTACAGAATCGTGATGACTTAGTAACTACAATTTATGATTATGGCAGTATTGTAGACAGCAATGTTAAAGAAAAATTCCTAAAATTAGGGGATTGCTGGTGGTGGGAAAGCAATAGAACCATACCAATTAATCTATTTCTAAAAAGTGAATGGGATCCATTTAAGATATATTTGCGTACTTTTGCGAACAAAAGTTTAGTGATTATTCATGGCCCTGTTACTAGCATTAGTGAAATCAGCAAACGCCGTATTAAACGTAAGAGCATTACCCTAGTTAAACGTATGCCCTGAGTCTAATAGATTCATATGCACAACTACAAGATGTGCATAGGCCACAGCATGACTACGTTTAAAACTATAAGTTCCGTCTTCTTTATCCCAGATAGTTTCACTTATTTCTTTAAAGGGTCTACCAATCAAGTGCTTTTTAGCGGGTCTAATAGCTGCTAAAAACATAGCTAGTCTAGGAATACTATTGATAGGTTCTGGCATACGCTTAATAGACTGATAATGATTGCTTAAATGTATAAGTTTTTCTACAAAGATTGGATCATTTAATCTAGCCCAATTGGGTTCGCGCATTAATTCTAATAAATGTTCTTCGCTTTTAACTTGTTCATAAACATGCACATTCAACAAGTCTAGTTTAAAATATCCACGATCTTCTGCTTCTTTATAGTCTATCGATGCCATGTTATTTACAGAATCATAGGGTATTTCTGTAATATGCACACCTGTTGCATGTTTTCTAATTGGATCTACTTTACGCATACTGGCAGGGATATGTTTAATCTTTTCTAAGATTAAATCACGATTACCAAAGTCAATGTCTACGTCACTATCGATTCTCATCGAGGTTGAACCAATCCTGCTTTCATTAATTTCATATATGCACGTTGCACAACAATTGCCTGATGTTCTGCGTCATCAACAGCCTTATGACTGGTAACGTGCTTTTCATCTTTAAGACTTACACCTGCAACTTCATATAGTGTACGTGTGTCACGCATAGTCCAAAAGGGCCAAGGTATGGGGTTTGGCTTGTCACTTGTTTGTCGCCATGCATGTTCCATAACTACCAAGTCGAAGGGAGCACCGTTGCTCCATACTGCTCTGCGATTCCAACAAAACTTGTAAAGAATTTCCATGCAATCTTTAAATGGTTGTCGATCACGATCACCCATAGCCTCTTCAATTGATTCGGGACTTTGTTCACCCCACCAACGTAGTGTGTCATCATTGATACTACGATTGTAGATTTCAGTTTGATCTTCAATTGTTGGTCGTAGTTCTAATCTTTCTGCGATACCATTGCCCTTAGGGTCAAAACGCACAGCACCAATAGTAAGTATAACACAATTAGGTGTTGTATCCAAACTTTCAATATCCAACATAATATCATTACTCAATTTTATCTCCTTTTATCTTTTTAGACTTACAGTTGTCTCCGTGCCACCTATTATAATTAGGAAGTTGAAAAATGTTACCGCAATGGTCGCATTTGACTCTTTTCATATTTTCAACTAATTTCGGTATTTCTCTTGCAAGTTTATTTGGATTGTCTTTGCATCTTTCGCCGTGCCATCTTTTATAGTTACCTTCTCCTTTAACTGTATAATATCATTTGCCATTGCTTGTCCATATGTTATCTATATTACGCACTTCATCTACAAGACTATTATCCAAATAATTAATTGCTAGTGCGGTTCTATTATTATTTGACTTATTACTCATACTACTATGTAATACTCTACAGTTATACATTAACACACTGCCACGGCTTAAGTCAAACTGTTTGGCATTTTCTTTAAACCAACGTGTGTATTTACCACTATAGCAATCTACAATATCAAAGTCACGCTTTTGACTATATGGAACAAGTCCAGTAACGCCGTTTTCAATGGTCATATCTTCTAAAGCTACAATACATTGTATGCCAAGTAATCGATTGTCAAAGTTATATTTCTTAAATCTATGTGGGGTGTCTAAGTGGGGA
>Ga0208250_1000131_pt1 | contig 25991 bp, 51 predicted proteins | sample CryBogCBE18Aug09_FD_184557 | JGI IMG/M metagenome (GOLD analysis project Ga0208250, IMG submission 184557) | Freshwater microbial communities from Crystal Bog, Wisconsin, USA - CBE18Aug09 (SPAdes) (version 2) | ecosystem: Environmental > Aquatic > Freshwater > Lake | place: Crystal Bog... | reverse complement strand
ACAACACCAACACCGGTAGCCGCGACTACCACTACGCAAGGAGCGTGAATAGATGACACTACAAAATACCCATCGTTCGTACATAGGTATCGCTAAAGAAACAACAAAGGGAACTGCGGTTACAACACCTACCGCCTATATTCCTGTTATTGCTAATACCGTTAAGCCTCAAGATATTTACACACCACTTTACGATGAGGGCTTAAGAGGCAGCCTTGTCAAGAACTACGCATACCTACAAGGTCGCGTTCACTCACAATTTGACTTCGGTGGAGCAGTATTCGCTGACACCGTTATCTACCCTCTCGCTGGCGTACTTGGCGAAGATGTAGTTACAGGTTCAGCTCCGTATGTTCACACACTTTCTCTCAAGAACACAACAGCAACAGCCTCAGATGCTCAACCTTCTGCTTACACAATCCTTGACTATTACGGCGCAAATGTTCGTACTTGGACTGGTCACCAATTCAGCGATTTCTCTCTCAAGTGGAACGCAGATGGACTTCTTGAATATGATGCAAAATCAACAGGATGGCAGTCAGCAACAGTTTCAACTCCAACACCTTCATTCTCAACCGTACTTCCTACAGTCGTATGGACAGGAACAGTAAGCGTTGGTGGAACAACTGTTTCAACAAACACCACAGGCAATATAGATATGAAGCGACCTGTAACCCCTGTTTATGGAATCTCAAATGTGCAGACTCCTTACCAAGTATTCCTTGGTGCGCTTGAAGTAACTGGTAAAGCTACTTTCTTGATGGAGAACGACACACAACTTACTAACTACCTCACAAACACCCAACCTGCTCTAGTGTTTAACTGGACAACAGGAACAGGTGCGACTCAGACTTCAATCCAAGCAACAATGACAAAGGGTGCTTACACACTTGCTGTTATTGAACGCTCGAAGGATTTTGTAGAAGTTCTTGTTGATTTCAACGCTCAAGGTAACCTCACCGATTCAGGAGCAGTTGGATACTCTCCTATCAAGTGGGTTGTCAAGAACGCTGTAACAACCTCAGTCGCGTAACGCCCTAGAACGCAGTAGGGGTGGCAGGTTGAGCGCGCTTTGCCTTCGCACGCTCCCGCACCCCTATTGCCCTTTTTTGCTAGGATAATCTAAAGGCTACTTATAGGAGGCAATATGTCAAAGAAAATTACATTAACATCGGGCGCAACAGTTACTATCAAAGATGCAGAAGATTTGAAGGTAAAAGATCGTAACCGCATTATGCGCGCTGGCGATAAAGGAACTGATGCTGAAAAAGGCATTGCTATTGGTAACGCGCTTCTTACAACAATCATCAAGGAATGGTCTTACGACTTTCTTATCCCATCAGTTAAGGAAGAATCTATCGAAGAACTACCTATTAAAGATTATGTAGAGCTTATGAAACTTACCGAAGATTTGACCAAAGATTTATTTCCTGATCTAGCAGACTCCGATAAAAACCGCTTAAACCCTGATAGCCCTTTAGACGGCTCGAACGCCTAAAAGGATTACTGCAAGGGTTTCAACGATCATCTGATCTTGATTACCCTGATGAGGAGTGGTTTTACTTCAAGTTTGCTGATCGGTTCGGCTGGACACCTGAACAGGTAGATAATTTACCTGCCGGGCGTTCGGATTGGTTGTTGGCAATCGCCGACACCGTAGAGCAGGTAAAGATTGAGCAGATGGAGAAGAAGTGAGCGACAACCTTCCCGAAGTAACTGCCGCCCTTAACGCTTGGCAAAAGCGTATGGATAAGGCAGGGGAATTAGCCGCTAAACAAATTTCTATCGCTGTGTGGAGTAAAGCTAAGGAACTCACAAGCGAAACTGTAAATCCACCTATTCAATCTAAAAATAGGTTGCGCCATAATCCTCATATTGGCGGCAATGGCACACCACCTAACTACGCAACAGGAAATCTCAACCGAAACATCATTGCCAATTCTGTAATACGACAAGGTTTTGGAACTTATGTAGCAAGCGTTTCTTCTAATGCTGAATATGCTCGCGTTCTTGAAGAAGGCTCGTCACGATGGCTAAGTGGGGTAAAATACCCATATATGTATCCGGCGCGTGATGAAATCGTCAATTCCGGTAAAGCAAGAATGATTATGACCGGGTTTATTAAAGCCGCAATGGGGGGATAGTAAATGGCAGGTGAAATCCCTAATCTTAATGTAGAGATACTTGTTCAACTTACTAACCTGACTGCCGCCGTTCAAGAGGCAACTAACGGTCTAAACAAAATTGGTAATGCTGCCAAAGAACAAGAAAGCAAATTCTTATCTCTTAAAACAGTAATGCTTGGAACTTTTGCTGGCGGTGGACTCCAGCAAGGTATTCAGATGTTCACAAACTTCTTAAAAGAATCGGTCAAGGCTGCCGAGCAAGCACAACTTTCAACAACTCAACTAGCAACGGCGATGAATCAAGCCAAGATAAATACAGAGGCTAATCGCAAGGTAGTTGAAGCATCTATCGGCTCAATGGAAAAACTAGCCTTTACCCATACTGATGCAACCAACGCTATGACTAAGTTGGTCTTGGCTACTGGCTCGGTGGCAAATTCTCAGAAAGAAATGGGAACTATTGCTGATTACGCTCGTCTCAAGCAAATCTCTTTATCTGATGCTGCAACCACATTAACCAAAGCAAGCGGTGGAATGGTTAGAGCGTTTAAGGAATATCACATTGAACTTGATACAAGCATTTCTAAACACGATGCACTTATCAAAGCAATGGATCAACTTTCAGGCAAGATTAAAGATCAAGCTGCTGCCTATCTAAAGACATACGCAGGTCAAATGGCTGACCTCAATGTCAAGATGGAAAAGGTAAAAGAAACTGTTGGAGCAGTATTGCTGCCTATTCTTCGTAAGTTGGCAGATATGTTTGTCGAAGTTTCATCTTTTGTATCTAAACATAAAGATTTAATGATTGTCTTAGTTGCCGTAATTGGAACAGCCCTCGTAGCCGCGTTAGTGGCTGCGACTACTGCGGCTTATGCAATGATCGCACCATTTGTTGCTGCTATTGCTCCGTTTGCTGCCGTTGCTGCTGGCGTTGCTTTGTTGTGGAATCATTTCAAAGTATTTAGAGATGTTGTGGTTGATGCGGTTGAAGTTGTAGTTAAGTATTTAGGTTATTTCATTGGCTTTATAGCAAAAATTGTTGAGGCAGCCAGCCACCTTCCTATTATTGGTGACCATTTCAAGGGAATGGCTAAAGGCATAAATCAAGCAGCCGTAGAGGTTGGCAATTTTGCTACTAAATTAGATGGGTTAAAAAACAAAAAGATTAACCTTAATTTCTCAGCACTAGCTCCTGATCTTGCAGGTGGCGCAAGTGGCGGTACGGGTGGTTCAGGATTTGATTCTTCTGTTACAGGAAGCACTTTGAGCAAGTCTGCAACGGCGATTAAAAAAGCCCAAGACGATATGAAGAAACTTCAAGACGAACAAGCCAAAATCCTTCTTGATCGTCAGACAAAGATGGATACGGCATTATCTGATTTAAGAACAAAAGAATTAGATGCCCACACCAAGTTCGATCAGACCAAACTTGATATTGAAACAAAATACCAAGATGCAGTAGAAGCGGCTACAACCGCTCATAACGATGCTATCGAAAAGGCTAATCAGACCCATCAAGACAATATCATCAGCATAAATCAGGCTGCTCTTGATAAGCAAAAGGCAATCATTCAGCAATCCATAGATGCTATGACTAGCGGGTTTGCCAGCGTAACTAAGTTTGACCTTGCTAAATCCTTCTCAGGCACAGGCACAACTAGCGGTCTTATTGCCTCTATGCAGAATCAACTTACACAAATTCTTCAACTGCAAAAGGATGCTGGCGATCTAGCCGCTAAGGGTTACTCACAATCCTTTATCAACCAAGTCATTGCCCAAGGCCCATTGGTCGGCGATCAGATGTCACAGGCAATTCTAAACGCTACCCCACAGACCGCCGATCAAATTAAGTCGCTTTATGCTCAGATTGACACCGTTTCTAACTCAGGCTTAGACACTCTTGCTCAAACAATGAATGACGGCACAACCTTTGCTACTTCGGCTATGGCTAAACAGTATGCTCAAGTGGCTGTTGATCTACAAAAGTCTTTGGCTGACGAAAATAGTAAGTATCAAGACTCTCTCAATGCTGCTCAAGATACCTTTAATAAGGCTATGACTTCTGCCGGCAACGCTAGAGATTTGGCACTTCAAAAAGCGCAGCAAGTTCTCACCGATTCTTTGACCTCTGCTCAACAGGCTTACGACAAGTCAGTTAAGGCAATTTCAGATAGCACGATGTCTAAGCTTGATGCCCTTATTGCCAAGATGCTTACTGCTCAGGCTTTGCTGGCTAAATTAGGCGCGCCAACTACAAGCGTTCCTACAACTGGTTACAGCCCAATTCCTTTACTACCTGCAACAACCGCCAATGTCGGGGCAAACATTGGAATCATAGATGCCAACATTGCCTCTCTTGGAAAGGCAGTCGGCGCGGGAGTAACGATCAACGCTCCAATCACCGTAGATGGCTCTACCGCCCCATCTCAGATTCAAAGCAGCGTATTAAGTTTGGCTAAATTGGGTGCGCTCGCTAATGGCTCAGGAACGGGGTACTAATGGCTACTGTAACCTCCCTTAATCCCTATTCATTTGCCTTTAACGGCTTTGTATTCGGTGGGGGTAACTCTCCCTATCAGGTACTACAGATTGACGGCTTAGAAGCCCTGCCAGCCCTTCGTGTGCAGGACTCTGACCGAGGCTATCAAGACGGAATGTTCTCAGGGCGCGATTTCTTTTCAGGTCGCAGTATCACCGTAACAATGCAGATTCTTTCAGGCAATGGTCTTACCGCCCAAGCTAACTTCAATCTTCTTAGGGCTGCCCTGCAACCTCAGCAAACAGGAACAACTCCGCTTCAATTCCAACTTTCAGGTGGCGAGAACCTGCAATACATCAACGCGCGTGTGCGTAAGGCAATTTCTACGATTGACCCTGATTACACCTACGGCAAGATCAAAGCTCAGTTTGAGTTCTTTTGCCCTGACTTCCGTTATTACGACAACACAACCCAAACAGCAACAATGGCAGTTACTCAGCCTTTGGGTCGCATCTACAACCGCACTTACGATCTAACCTTTGGTGGCGGTTCTCAAACTCAGACCGCGACTATTATTAACAACGGCGATACAACGACTTATCCGATCATTACCATTTACGGGCCGATCATTAACCCTGTTGTCGGCTCTACAACAAGCGGTCAAAACCTTTCATTCAACTACACAATGGGTCAGTCAGACATCATCGTTATTGACCTACAGAATAAAACCGTATTACTCAATGGAAACCCTGCGCGTAATTTATTGCTAGGCTCGTCACAATGGTTTGCTGCTCCACCCGGAACTAGCCTTTATTACTTCACAGGCACAGGTACGACTATCGGTCAGACCAGCGCAACTGTACAATGGAACAATGCTTACGCATAAGGAGATGAAGTGACACTACGCACACCCCCAAGTTGGTTACAAAACGGCTCACACCCTGCCGAAAATGACCGCCTTACAATGCAAGCTCTGTATTCAACTACAGGCATCATTGGCAGCACTTCATTAGCCGTTACACAAAGCGCAACGCCGGGTATGTCGGTTCTTATCGCATCAGGTTGGGCAGCGATTGTTGGTACAACCCAAGCCAATATGGGTGTTTATACTTCTTACAACGATGCTTCTGTAACCGCTTCTATCGCTACCGCTAACGCAACTAATCCTCGTATTGACCTTGTATGCCTCACAGTTAATGATGCTTATTACACAGGCTCAACTAATAATGTTGTTGTCAATGTAGTCACAGGAACACCTGCAGGTTCACCTACTGTTCCAGCAACTCCCGCTAACTCAATCGCGCTCGCTCAAGTTTATGTCGGCGCAGCAGTTACCTCGATTACAAACTCTAATATCACCGATGTTCGCGTAGCCGTAACCAGCAATGTAATCTCAGCAAACAACATTGCGATCAACAATCAAACAGGAACAACTTACACAACAGTTCTTGCCGATAATTCAAAACTTATTACCCTTGCCAACGCTTCTGCTATTGCCGTGACTATCCCGCCATATAGCTCAGTTGCCTATCCAATCGGCGCACAAATTACCCTTGCTCAATATGGCGCAGGACAACCTACGATCTCAGGCGGTTCAGGCGTAACGATCGTATCAACTGGCGCAACTGCGGCTACACCTAAACTTCGCGCCCAATACTCTACAGCCACTTGTATTCAGACATCCACAAATACTTGGTTGGTGGTTGGAGATATAGCGTGAGTAAATTAGCCTTAGACCCTGTTAATCACCCTGCGTTATCAAGCGCGCCTACACTTCCAACATTACGCGCTGGCGATGTTTATTACGATACAACGAATGGATTGCAGGTTTATAGCGGTACATCGTGGAGTTCGGTAGCATCTACTACACTTACCAACATTGACGGCGGGATGTCAGATGGGGTTGCTCCTTATCTAGCAGGTCGCGCGAACGCATCAGCAACACAGACTATTAACGGAGGCAGCGCATAATGGCAGTTGTAACCCAAATCCAAAATCGCCGCGATACTGCTGCTAACTGGGTAAGTGCTAACTCAACTCTTGCTGCTGGCGAAATCGGCTTTGAAACCGACACACTTAAATTTAAGATCGGTAACGGCTCATCGGCTTGGAACGCACTTGCTTATTCCAATCCCGGCATATACCAATCAACCCCTACTTTTAGCGGCAACGCCTACACCCTTGTAGCCTCAGATGCAGGAAACTTCCTGCTTGCCTCTAACTCAACAACTGCTGGAACGCTTAACATTCCTACCAACGCCTCTGTTGCCTTTCCTATTGGAACGCAAATTACCGTTATGCAAGTGGGTACTGGTTTAATCACAATCCAAGCAACTACATCAGGCACAACCACCGTAAACTCAACAGGTGCTACCGCTATCTCGCCAAAGCTACGCGCTCAATTCTCCTCAGCAACTTGCATTAAGACAGCCACCGATACTTGGTATGTCGTAGGAGATGTTGCCTAATGCCTATTCTTGGGGTTATAGATTCAGGTAAGAGTGGGCATTTATCCACCAATAACTATTCATCTATTCAAACCGTAACAGTCGGCTCGGGTGGGGCAAGCAGTATTACATTCAGTTCTATTCCTAGCACTTATACACATTTGCATATTAGAGGTATTATGCGTGATAATGAAGCATCATATTCTGGACAAACTTATTTAACAGTTAACTCATATGCTGCTGGTCTTACTAGCCATCAACTTTTTGGAGATGGTTCTAATGCCTCATCTTCAAATGTGGTAAATAGTTCAGTTCTTTATATTGGTAATCAGCCTGCTGCAACTACTCCATCAAATATGTTTAATGCTATGATAATAGATATATTAGATTATAACAATACAAATAAATATAAAACTACTCGTTCTTTAGTTGGTTGGGATAACAATGGCGCTTCTACTGGACAAAATGGTGGAACAATTCATTTTGCCAGCGGTTTAATTCAAAATACTTCCGCAGTTACATCAATCACTATTAGGTCAAATGGAACTTTATCTCAATACTCACAAATTGCATTATACGGGGTGAAATAATATGGCTGCTGGCGCAACTTATGTACCTATTGCTACGCAGACTTTAGGGTCTGCCGTATCGTCTGTTACCTTCTCAAGCATCCCGTCCACTTATACGGATTTGGTGTTGGTGGCAAATGCTGGAATATCAACTACTGGCGCAATTACTGCGGTATTTAATTCTGATACTGGGACAAATTATTCTTATACTCGCGTTTACGGAAATGGAACAGCAGCAACGAGTGATAGATTTACAAATCAACCAGCAATGGATTTAGGATATTTTTCTACTAGTTTGGGCAATATTTCAATTACTCATTTTATGAATTATTCAAACACTAGCACATATAAAACAACTTTAACTCGGTGGAATACAACAAGTTACACAACTGCTGAAGTTGGTTTATGGCGTAACACATCTGCCATTACTACGATAGTGATAAATGGTTCATTTGGTTACAACCTTATTGCTGGCTCAACCTTTACTTTATTCGGCATAAGCGCAGCATAGGAGATATAACTAATGGCTAATCCAACAATGACTCTTATTGCATCAACAACCGTAGGTTCAGGTGGCGTATCCAGCGTTACCTTCTCGTCTATTCCTGCTACTTATACTGATTTGGTATTAAAATCTTCAACAAGAGATAACTCAGCAACACTTGCACCATTGATAAATATTCAATTTAATGGAGACACTTCTGCCAATTATGATTGGATAAGAGTTTATGGTGATGGTGGTTCAGTAACAACGCAAAAAGGTTCTACGCTTGGTTCTCCTTTTACAACTTACATAATTGGTATTGGAGAAGGTGCAACTGCTACAGCATCAGTATTTAGCAACACCGAATTATATATTTCAAATTATGCAAACACTACAGCATACAAATCATCAAGTTATGACTCTGTTGTAGAAAACAATGCAGCATCTGGTTATACTCCTTTACTTGCTGGCATTTGGAAAAGCAATTCAGCAATTACTTCTATAAATTTAACGGCTGCAAGTTCATTCGTTCAATACTCAACTTTTTACCTTTACGGCATTAACAACTCATAACTAAGGAGAAACAAATGGCAGATACAACACCACAAGCAGTTGAAGTTAATTGCGAAACAGGCGAGGTAGTCACGCGCGACCTTACGGCTGAGGAAATTGCAGCCAACGAGAAGGCTGCTGCTGATTTTGCTGCGAAAGCTAAAGCCGATGCCGATGCTAAGGCTGCTGCCGATGCTGCTAAGGCTTCTGCTCAAGCAAAGCTCGCTGCACTTGGCTTAACGGCTGCTGAGGTTGCTGCTCTAGTAGGCTAGAGCAATGGCTACCCAATACCGTTACCTGTTTGCAGATTTACTGACTAACTCGATACTTGCCGAGTTACCGCTTACAAGCGTTCAGTTTTCTCAGCAACTCAATTCGGCTGGAACTTTCAGCGCAACCTTGCAGTTGTCAGGTATCAACGCGGCTCAACTCAATGTTGCCAATGCGACTATCCCTGCTCGCACCGCAATTTATGTAGATCGTGACGGCACTCTAGTTTGGGGCGGGGTTCTATGGACTCGTACCTACAACTCCAAAACTCAAACCATCACCCTGAACGCAAGAGAATTTGAATCCTATTTCGAGCGTAGGCGCATAACCACCGACACCGTTTTCTTTGGCACAGACCAACTCACCGCCGTACAAACCATCGTCAATAACGCCCAAGCAGCGACTAACGGCAATATCGGCATAGGGGTAGGCAGCGAAACATCAGGTGTCACTATTGTCAGAACCTTTTACGGCTATGAATACAAAACCGTTATGTCGGCTATTCAAGACCTATCTAAATCATCTACAGGCTTTGACTTCAATATCTATGTTTATTACGACTCCAACGGCAACCCTGCAAAACTTCTGCGCTTAGGTTATCCGCGTTATGGGCGCAAGTATTCAGCGACTAACCCATCTGCGCCAGTCTTTGAACTTCCGGGAAATATGGTTGAATACACTTGGCCCGAAGATGGAACGATTGCCGCTAACTATCTCTACGCGCTAGGGGCTGGCTCTAACCCCGGCAGACTTATCAACACCGCATTTGATGGAAGTAAGATCGCTGCTGGTTGGCCTTTACTTGAAGAACAAGCTAACTATGGCGATGTATCCGACCCTACTCTTTTGGCTAACCTAGCAACGGCGCAAGTAGCAGTTGTTTCCTACCCGCCAACCACGATCAAGATTGTCGTTCCACCAAACCTTGACCCTATCTTTGGCTCATACGAGGTAGGCGATGATGCGCGCGTAAGAATTCTTGATGATCGCTTTACTTCTCAGCTCGATGCAATCTATCGAATTGTAGGATTTGCTATTCAGGTGGGCGAAAACAATCAACCTGAATTAGTTACAATTACGCTGACAACGACTACGAACTGAGAACTTATGCCTTATCTTAATTTCCCGCCAAACCTTAAAGATATGTTTGATGATATTTATGCGCGTATTCGTAAGTTAGAAACTGCACAAAGATTTACTGTGCCAATAGTTACGGCTGACCCTTCTAACTATCGCAATGGCGATATGTGGTACAACTCCACAACTAGCACCCTTAAGTTTGTTAATTCGGCTGGTACAATTAAGACAATCACGCTGACTTAATAACCCGAAAGGGCGCAACTTATGACTGCAACAGACTGGGCAACTATTGCCTACTCATATTTTTTCCTTTTAGCAGGACTTGGGGCTGGATTGGGATATTTCGCAAAACATTTTGTGAAACAACATACCGAAGAAATCCGTGAAGATTTACAAAAGATTATGTACGCGCTCTACAACGATGGTCAGACAGGTCTGATTAACAAGGTTGATACCCTTATTGAGAAGCAACAGGAGATAAAAATAGATGTTGAAGTTCTCAAAGCAAAATCAGAATAGATTACGCTCGATATTCCGCACTTGGTTTGAGTCTTTTCTCGTCTTTGAACTAGCTTTTCACTACACAGATTTAGTCAAGAAATCAGTCATTATCCCTACAGTCTTTGCTGCGGTAATCCCTGTGGTTCTACGCTATCTCAACCCTAAGGATAGTTTCCCCGACTAAAGGTAAGATAAATGGATGCACACGATCAAGCAATTACTAACAATTATGTGGTTCACTATCCGGCGCACCCGGAAAGAGAGAACGACCCGCATTACAGAGATTTTGATGCGTACCGCAAAGCCACTCAAGCCACAGCAGTCTGCGCTGTCGGAGGACATCGTCAAGATTTCTCTGAGTGCGATGGAGGACTAGAGCTACACCACGCGCACATTGAGTTCAGCCTACAAAACGGCGTTGATCTCAAATGGCTAGAGGTTGATTACCCCGGTGTATCTAATCCCGATGAAGTCGGTAAGTGGGTAGAATCAGCAGAGAACCTAATGTGGCTTTGTGTTAAGCATCATAGGGGCGCAGGTGGAATACATCACGCCGCTTATGCTGATTATGAAGCACAAAAGTATGTTCGTAACCTCATCGGAAAGAAGGATAAAGATGGCAAAGTTCAAACTGAACCTAACGCTTAAAGAAAAAAGTTTATTAGAGCACTACGGCTACGGCATTGTTGCTGCTGGCTATGCTGCTTATCAAATCAAGCCACACGATTCACTCAAGCAACTTGCAACAGAAGCAGTCGTTGGTGGATTGCTAGTGCCTATCTTGGCTCGCGTAAATCCTAAGTCACTTGTGAACACAATCAGCGCAAAAACAGGCGCACCTGCTCCACTTGTAGAGGCTGCCGTTGATGCTGCCGTTGCTGAGGGAAACAAGATCGCTAAGGCTGAAACCACTAAGTAGTAGAATTACGAAAGAGCCTCGACCTTGGAGAAGGGGTCGAGGTTTTTTTATTGGAGGATAAATGGCAAACGCACTAGACATCGTTCACACCGCTCAACAGCAGGTGGGCTTTGTCGAGGGTGCTAATAACGACAATCCTTACGGCACTTGGTATGGAATGAACAATCAACCCTATTGCGCGATGTTTGTGAGCTGGGTATTTGCCCAAAATAATCTCTCACACTTAGTCGCTGCTCAAACAACAAAGGGCTTCGCCTACTGCCCTGCTGGACTTGCGTGGTTTCAACAAAAAAGTTGCGTGGTCAATAAATATGACGGCAGACCCGGCGATTTAGTTTTCTTTTCATTTAACGGCAATGGACAAGCCGATCACATTGAAATTATCGTAGATGCTTCTAAAGATGGCATAACAACTGTTGGTGCAAATACAAGCCCTGACCACGCGCTGACCGCATCACAGGCTAATGGCAACGGAGTTTATTTACGCCACCGCCCTTACCTTTATGTCTTAGCAATCGTTCGCCCTCAATATGAAACAACCCTTAAACCGACAACCTCTTTAGGAAATAACAAGATGGTTGCTGGCGGAGTAGCAGGGGCTACGGCACTTGCTGGCGCGGGTATGGCAGCAACGCATACTGGTACTAGCGCGGTACCACCTAATCCTGCAACCGTATTTACTGCACCTGCTTGGGCTGCTAGCGATTTTCCGCTAAAGAAAAAAACCCCACAAGAATTGGCTGTTGAGAAGGCTTTGTACAAGGTTGGATTATTGCCTGCGGTGGCTCAGAACACACCGTGGTCATCTACCCATATCAGCGCACTTAAAACCTTTCAGAAGGGGCAAGGAAGCCCGCAAACAGGTATCGTAGATAAATCAACCTACATAGCTTTAATGAAGGAACTGCCTTGATACGCGTACCAATTACCAACCCTAAAGCCCTTGCCCTTGCATCAGGTACGGCTATGACCACTTGGACTGCTTGCGGATATGCCACCGATCTTCACCATTTAATGTTGGTTGGAATTGCTGCTCTTGGGGGAGGTTCTGTACCCCACAATCCCACCTCAAATCCGGGCGTTCAACCTGACTCTCATATCGTCACGCCGTATGTCAATAACATTGAATAGAATCCGCTAATGGCTAAGAACAAAGGTAGAGGCGAACGCAATGACAATCGCCCAAATGGTAAGGCTTCTAAAAAACATCCCAAGACTAATAAAAAGACTGGGCGCACTATCGGTGGTTATTCCCCCGCTAAATTAAAAATTAGGGCTGCGACACGCTCTCAAGTTAAACAAGTTTCAGAACCCGCGCTATAAAGTAACGCCGTTGGTCAAATACCAACAGGGTATAGCAGACTAGGCTTCGAGTGATATTAAAGCCTAATAAGCCTCCGTCATTAAAAGGCGGGGGCTTTTTGCTTGCGCGTGTCACAAGCGGTTGTTCACAGGTTTAAGTTAGGCTTCCCCACGAAAGGGAGGCAACTAATGGCAATAGCCGATCTATTAAACCAAGCGATGATTGAGCAAAATAAATTGTGCGCTATGGGCAAAATCCTTGAAAGTCTTAGCGAAAAAGATAGAACTGCCATAGATAAAGCTACAGAAGGTGGCGTATCAGGTTGGGCAATCTTTAACGCTTTGAAGTCAGAGGGATACAAGATCAGCAACAACACTTTCTATAACCATACAAAGGGAATGTGCCGATGTCCGAAAAATTAAAAAAGATACTTGCAGAACGCCTAGCCGACTATGGTGATGCTCATACAGAGTTCACTCGTATTGGTCGCATTTGGGGCGCGCTTCTTAATATGGATGAAGATATTGCCCCGCACGAAGTTGCGCTAATGATGGATGCGCTCAAATCTGTTCGCATTACTAAAAATCCATTTCACGAAGATTCTTGGCGAGATAAGCAAGGTTATGTCCAACACGGAATGACGATTGTAGGAATAGATGAGTCTTGAAGATAAACTTAACGATACTGACCCACAGATAACCGAACTGCGTAATGCTTTACTGAACGCACAAAGGCAACTGGCTAAGGTCAAGAAGAACCGCGATGACTTTACTGCTGCGGTAGTTCAAGCGGCTCACGATGCGATGCTTTCGGCTGGCCCACTACCTGCCGTTCCTACACCTGTAAAAGACACTCGCACAAAGAAGGCTGAGGTTGCGCTACTGCACTCAACCGACTGGCAATTAGGCAAGCACACTTTGACATACGACAGTAAAGAGTGCGAACGCCTAGTCAAGCAATCTATTGAAAAAACAATTTTGCTCACTAACATCCAACGCGCAGATCACCCTGTAAAAGAAGTTGTTGTGATGTTTGGTGGAGATCATATTGAGAACACAACAATATTCCCAAGCCAAGTCTATGAAGTTGATTCAGATGTTATGAGTCAGTTTGTAGATGCTTCTCGAATTATGATTGAGATAACCCGCACACTCTTGGCTAACTTTGAAAAAGTTACAGTTATCTGCGAGCCGGGCAATCACGGAAGAATTGGAAAGTTTGGCGAACTACCTAAAGATATTAACTGGGATAAGTTGGCATTTATGTTTGCGGGTCAAGCCCTGAAAGATGAGAAGCGTTTGACTTGGCAGATGACTAAAGAGGACATACAGCGTGTCACAATAAAAAATTACAAGGCTCTCCTTATTCACGGCGATGAAATTCGTTGGGGTACTGCATCCACAATCGTTCGTTTTGCTGATCGCTGGAAATCAGGTGCGTATAAGTTTTTTGATGAGGTAGATAAGATCACCAAGGGTTTTGACTTCCGCGATCTCTATATTGGTCACTATCACCAACACCAATCTTGGAACATGGCTAACGGCGAGGGAAGTGTGTTTATGAGTGGCGCAGTTGAATCAGGTAACCGCTACGCAAGAGATTTGCTTGCCAGCAATGGTGTGCCTTCTCAACGCTTACACTTTATTGACCCTGAAAAGGGGCGAGTAACGAGCGAGCATAGATTATGGCTGGACTAATGAAAAAACCTAAAGAATTAACTCTTGAAGATTTAGCGTGGCTTATGTTTGAGAAAACTACATTCCTTGAAGCCCAAGAGTTTGCCTACGATCTAGGCTATGAGATTGTGATTAGGTGGAAAGAATGACAACAATCGTGGCTCAACAAAATGAGGATGGCGTGGTTTTTGGTGCTGACTCATTGGTAACTGCTAACCGCAAATTCAATCATCCGCGAATGGTCAAGATTTCACAACGCGGAGAATTTATTATTGCCGGGGCTGGCGAGAGCGCGGCTTGCGACATAGCTCAGCACATTTGGTCACCGCCTAAACCAACGGCTACCGATAAGAAAGATATTTACCATTTCATCATTTCTAAAGTTGTTCCATCGCTCAAACAATGTTTTAAGGACAATGACTACAAGTGGGATAAAGACCCTGATGATGACTACAACTTTGCTTTCCTCATTGCCGTATGCGGTGAGGTGTTTGACATCGCCGATGACTTTGCAGTTAGCTTAGACTCATCGGGATTTTATGGCGTAGGTTCGGGTTCGAGTCTTGCCATTGGTGCGCTTGAAGCAGGGGCAGATATTCAGCAAGCCCTAGAGATTGCTAGTAAGCACGACCCCTACACAGGTGGGCCGTATATGTTTATGGAGCAGTTGAAGGCTTAATCTTCCTCGGCTATTTCATCCTGCCCGAAGTCAATAGTGCCAATTTGGGTGATGTCTAATTCTTGATTCTTGGCTGCCATAAGCCCGGTTACAAAAAGGGTACTGGCGCGGTTACAGATGTCATCTATTTGGTCAGGGTACTTCAATTCAGCCTCCACCATAACGGCAAGACTCCATAGGCTAATCTGTACGCGAATCATAGGTCTATCTTGGCAGAAAACACGCGGGCGCGGTGCTTCACAATCCGTAATCTATCGTCTAAGGTTCTCGCAACTGGTCGGAGAGAACCGACCCCTATAGAAAGAAGGCAAAAGTGGCTAGATTCAATCTAGACGAGTACGATACAGTTGAATCCCGAATTAAAAAGTTTTGGGAAGCGCATCCAAACGGTCGAATTTTGACCGAGATTTTATTTGATGATGATAAGCGCAAAGTAGTTAAAGCTCATATCTTTCTCGACAAAGAAGATCAACGCCCAACAACAACAGGGATGGCTGAGGAAATTGTTGGCTCATCTATGGTCACAACATCTAGCGCACTTGAGGTATGTGAAACCTCAGCAATAGGTCGCGCGCTTGCAAACTTCATCTTTTCAGGCAACAAACGCCCATCTCGCGAGGAGATGCAAAAGGTTGAACGCTATGAAAAGAATCCACCAAAACTTAAAGCAGTACGCACACTCACGCCTGAACAACTTGCTCGTTTAGAAGGCATACTCAAACTGATTGCCGAAACAAACGATGTAGAAAACCTACGCGTTATTTGGAATCAAGAGAAAGATTTTTTGGATGACAGGGTTGCAGGTACGACCCTTAAAGATGCTCTCAACAAGAGAGTGCAGGAATTATCGTGAAGCAAACATCCATAGAGGCTCGCGCCAAGATTGAGCCAAAGATCGGAACACTACGCCGTAAGGTTTATGAGTTATTTCTGAATAAAGGGATGAGCGGTCTTACCGATCAGGAAATTGAAAGATACCTGCATCTTGACGGTAATACCGTTCGCCCAATCCGAGGTTCACTTGTAGAAGGTGGGTTTGTCATTGACACAGGAACTACACGCAAGAACGATAAAGGTAACAACTGCATCGTTTGGCGTTCAGCCGATGAAGGGATGTTGCTATGAGTGAACCTATTGAGGATGCGCTTGATGAACTTCCAAATGACCCATTCTTTAACGATTTGCTTTCTCAACTAAGAAAAGCAGCGTATCGCTTTTACAACGCACGGCTTGTCTTAACGGGTGACTTAAAAGAAACTATTTTAGAAGAAATGAAAGAACCTGATTCAGAATATGACTTGTTGGAATCTCAGGTTATTTCTGTATGCGTGGAAGATACTGTTTTCGTAGTTGCCCAATGGCTGATGAAATATCGGATGCCTCAAGAAGAAATAGAAATAGATTCAATGGCTCTCGATTATGAAGAAATGATGCACCTAATTGGCGTACACGCCCTTAAAGATTGGAAAAATTCAAATGCGCATAATCTGCACGACTAAACAGCATTGGGAAATCAAGGATGGCAAGTTAATCCTTGGTGCTAAAAATGATGAGTTTCTTGCTCAGCAACTTACCAAGATGACTGTTCGCCTAGAGGCAGAAATTCGCTTAGACATTTACGAAAAAATCTGCTCTTTGTCACTTACTACTAACCGCAAACAACTTGTAAAGCTGGGCATTGAAAATGTTGCGCTAATGGTTCAAGATGCTTGCGCTCAGATTGCGCTAGGTGAAACCAAATGATCAAGGTCACCTCATACGGACAAACAAATGATTGGGGCTTTGCTATCAAATACAACCCTGATTACAAAGATGTATCTATTGACTTCCTTAAGTGGTATTTAGCGATTGGAATAAGCGATGACAATTAAAACAGGTTCAGGAATGTCCGATGACTGGGGCTTTGGCATTTTCATCAACATTCAAGATCGCTCCTTTTGTGTCAGTTTCATAAAGTTCTACCTCTATGTGGAGGTATGGAAAAGATGAGCGTAGTTACCCCTGAGCAAGTTGAACGCCGACTCAAAGAGTTAAGCAAACTCATTGACGAAGCCCACGATCAGTTAGTGGATAGCGAGGCTAATTATCACCGCAACAAGGCTGAGTACGAATTGGCTATGGCTAAATCTCGTATAGGTCTTGCATCTAAATCTTCACCTACTGGCAAGAACTACACAGTTGGAGAGCGTGAAGATATGGCACTTATTGAAAATGGCGATCTACACAAACAGACTGCTACCGATGAAGCCATCGTCAAAGCTAATCGCGCAAATGTCGCTCGACTTAGGGTGCAGGTAGATATTGCTCGCTCTATTGGAACTTCGGTTCGGACAGGGATGGATGTAGCGTGAGCGATATAGCAAAGATGCTGATTGGCTCACTATCGGCACACGATGACACTCGTGACCGATCTACTCAGACTGACATCGGCCCATCTCAAATAGGGGATTGCCGGCGTAGAGTCTTTATGCAGATCACTAATGCGCCAAAGGTTAATCAGACGGATTCCATTGCCGCGATTATGGGTACATTCATTCACGCTGGAATTGCAGAAGCGATTAAGCGCGATGACCCATTCGGTGACAACTTTATGATTGAGCAAGAGTTCGCTTATGAAGGCTTGCGCGGTCACATAGACCTATACATCAAAGACAAAGCGCAAATTATTGACTGGAAAACAACTAAGGCTAAGAACCTGCGTTTCTTTCCTAGCGATCAACAGCGTATGCAAGTTCAGATTTATGGGTACTTACTGGAGATGAACGGCTTACCAATAGAAACTGTGACTCTCGTTGCTCTAGCTCGCGATGGTTCTTCAAAAGATATTAAGGAACACTCCGAGCCTTATGACCGAAAAATCGCTGAACAAGGATTAAAGTGGCTCGCAGAAGTTAAAGAAGCGGCTGAAAAGAATCTTCCTCCTGCTCCTGAGAAGGATGTTTATTTCTGCCGTGACTATTGCGATTATTACGACCCAACAGGAGTTAATGGATGTCCAGCAAAATAACCCTTGATGATGCTTCACAGCGTTATCGAGTAACCAAGCGCACCATTCATAGGTGGATAAAAGACAACTCCATTACTCAGTTTGAGGATGGCACTTATGACGGCGAACAACTTGATGATGCGGTGAACAACACCATCCCGGTTATTCACGGATATATGGATGTGGACTGGGATAGGGCAGCGTGTAAAAACCTGCCCACCGAGTTCTTCTACAAAGTTGAGGAACGCAACGCGCTGAAGGTCATTGACCTTGATGTATTTCGCTTCACCTGTACGCCTTGCCCTATTTGGAAGCAATGCCTAGGGTATGCGTTCAAGAACGAGCGATACGGCGTTTGGGGCGGGATGACCGCAGATGAGAGGCGATCACTTGACGATAAAAAGGATTCAGAGATGAGAACCCAAGTGATGAGCGACTTTGCAAGGTTTGGCGTATCAGAAGCAATGATTAACGAGGCGATTGGAAAATGAAGGCGGTGACAAAAGATGATTGGCGTGAGCTTACCGAATTAGAACAAAATCAAATTGCTGAACAAATTGTTGAACGCTGGCGCAAACGCGGTTTTCCTCATTATGACTTTTCTTTAGATAAAAGAATTAACCATTTTGGCACATTTCAAAAATTTGATAGAAGTCATCTTCTTAAAGACGGAATTGTTGGTCAAACACTTCACGCTCTTGGATTAGTATGGACTTATTTTCCTCATCATTGGAGTATCAAAACCGGAAAAATGCTTACTCCTATGGAAGTTTGGGAAAGCGATGAACTGTTTTTGAAGGCAATAAAATCTCGCGCTCGTTGGGGAGGTTTTAATTTTACAGATGGCAAACCTGATATGAGTGAAAGTTATGTTAGGAAAGCACTTCGGACTTATTCAGGAACTCAAAGGGTTTCAAATTTTAGACCAAGCGCAGCAGCCATAATTTACGATACTTTTTCTGAGGGTGTTGTTTGGGATATGAGTTGTGGTTTTGGTGGTCGCTTATTAGGAGCAATAGTTTCGTCTAAAGTCGATACATACATTGGAACTGACCCAAGTGAAAAAACATATATTGGTTTATTGAGGTTGAAAGAAGATTTTGCATACAGAACAAAAACAAAAGTTGAATTACACAAATTAGGGTCAGAGATATTTCAACCGGAAAAAAACTCATTGAATTTATGTTTTACAAGCCCCCCGTATTTTAATACTGAAAAATATGCTGATGAGCCAACTCAATCTTTTATTAAATTTGACAACATTGAAATTTGGAATGAAGGATTTTTGCGACAAACAATTAAAAATGCTAGATACGGATTAAAAACCAATGGTCATTTGATTTTGAATGTTGCAAATACTAAAACACATAAAACACTAGAAATAGACACAATAAAAATTGCTCAAGAAGAAGGATTTGTGCTAACAACCACACTTCAACTAGCTTTGTCATCCATAAATCGTGGAGGGCATAAATACGAACCTATATTTATATTCAGGAGGGCGAAATGACATCACTACCGTATATGCAGTTCTATGTCAGCGATTACTTGGCTGATACTGCTCACCTAAACGCAGCACAAAATGGAGCGTATATGTTGCTTCTAATGAACTACTGGCAACGCGGTAAGCCACTTGATAATTCAGGTGATCGCCTTGCCTTTGTAGCTCGAATGACACAAGAAGAATGGGATGACAACAAAGACATTCTTGCTGAATTTTTTTGGATTGACGGAGATATTTGGACTCACGCTAGGGTCGAAAATGATCTCGCTAAGGTTCGTGAGAAGTCAGAACAAGCCTCATTTGCGGGTAAAAAATCAGCCGTTCAACGGATGTCCAACGACCGTTCAACGGATGTTGAACAAGCGTTCAACCATAAAGAGGAAGATAAAGATAAAGATAAATATATATACACCGAGGATTTTGAGAAGTTTTGGAATACCTACCCCATCAAGATTGGAAAAGCCTCAGCACTTAAGGCTTGGACTAAGGCAATAAAGAAAAACTTACCTAATTTAATCATTGAAGGCGCAGAGCGTTACGCCAAAGACCCTAACCGAGAACCTGAATTTACAGCTCATCCTGCAACTTGGCTGAATGGGGAGCGTTGGTTAGATCAACCACTACCACCTAAACGGTCTAAGGATGGCTTTAGAGGCGTTATTAACACTCCGACCATAGTGCCACCTAAGTTCACGGCTGACGATGCCCCTAAGGGCGTTCCAGTACCTAAAAACATCCGCGACATCGTGCGCCAAATGTCCGATAAGTCGTAAGTAATCTGTTATAGTTATCGTAAGCATTACGCAACCGAAAGGGGAGTTATGACTATCGTTACACCTGACAAAGTTCAGTATGGCGATCAGCTTTTGCTTAACGGCGAAACTCTGATGGTCAAGGCAATAGATGGGCCTGACACAAACGGCACATTTGATTTTTACCTAACTGACGGTTCAAAGGTTGTGCATAAAGTCGTAGCCGAGCCAGTAGCACTTGTTGGCTGACACAATAGGGGAATGATCTCCTTTTCGTGTGACGGTACACCTGTGCCGCAAGGCAGTATGAAGATAATTAACGGTCACATACTGCATTCTCAGGGTTCTGCCCTTGCCGTGTGGCGTTCAACCATCGCTTTAGCAGCCCGATTTGCTGGCGCAAAGCCCCTAGATGGGCCAGTAGGCGTGGATGTGACCTTTAGGGTTCGCCGCCCCAAGACTGTCAAGCGTGAATACCCAAGCGTAGCTCCAGACTTAGACAAGTATTTACGCGCGTTTTGCGATTCCGTTTCAGGCATCTGCTTTAACGATGACTCTCAGGTTGTGGATATCAAGGCTAGAAAGGTCTATTCCGACACACCGGGGGCAGATATAAAGATTTTTCCCGTAGGTGCTTGACTCCGTAATCTATTGGGCGTAATGTTTGGGGTGTAGGGCAAACCGCCCCACATACCTAATAACGGAGGTAGCAAGTGATCAAGTTTAATCGTGTAAATGGTTGGACTTACAAAACTGCCGATAACAAGTTTCTTGTCTATAACGGTGGCCCTAACGAGTGGTACAGCGCAGAAATTGACCACGAGCTAGTAGAAAAGTATGGATATTGCTCAGTTGCAGTTGATGAATCAACAAAAACATATCATTATTCAATCAAAGATGCCCAAAACTGGGTTCGTTCATTTAATTACAAGGTAGGTGCATAAATGGACTTTACAAAAGAAGAATTACATTTAATTTGGATTTCATTACTTTGCGCTGGAAACGGCAGAATTCCAAATACCATAGATCGTGGCGAGCGTGTTGAACTGACAAATGAAAGTCAAGAAGAAGCGCGAATTTTGGCTCAAAAGATTGGGAGCGTTTTGTAAATGAAACTCACCGCAACTGACTTTGACCAACTCACAGTTAATTCAACTAATTGGGCAAGCACTCTTAAAGCGTGGAAGAAGCAAGAAGGTCGCTTTGAAACCCTAGATGACTCAACTGACTTGGATTACACATTCTTTCGCGCTTATTGGCTAGAAGGTTATTCAAGCGTTCTTTTTGCCAAGGCGTTCCTTGAAGCCTTGAACTTTGAATACAAGGTTCTCTTTGATACCGCCGATTCACTTTATGTCATTACTACTAACTATGGAGGCGAACTCTAATGTGGTCATTTCTTGCTCTTGGATTTCTTGTCATCACAGCCATATTTCTAGTTCTTCACTATTTCGAGGATGGTGACCGATGAGGTGCGTATGGTGCGGAACTAAAGGCGGGTTCGCCAATATGTTAATTATTCATATTGTGCGCGCCGAAGGACTTTCTAATATCGCCGAGTGCGAATGGTGTTCTATGAAAATTGAAATTAACTTTATGAAGGAGGCATCGTGAGAATGGAACGCAAGTATGTTGTGCGCCGTAGAGTTGTATTCGGTGTTGCAGCTTTAATCGGAATTATTGCCGCGTATTATCTTGTCAATCATATTTGGTGGACAGGCAACGGATGGTGTTGGGGCGATATTTACAAGTGTGAGGCTGGACTATGAGCACACGGGAAATATGGCTTAACGCTTGGGCTGATCGAGTTGCTTACTGCACAAAATGTTCAGGAGATTATCCTGACGATCAAGCCTTGTTCATTGACGGTGTAGAGCATTGCCCACTTTGTAAGAGTGATGACGGCAAGCGTTACTACTATTGCGAGGAACACGGAAGCCCTGACGATAGTTGTGACCGATGACAATTATTGAGGTCTGCCAAGAATTTGACTGCGATTACCGCATTATTCACGAAGTTAATACTGACGGCTATATGGTCAATGGCGTTGTAGTTAAATCCCCGGCTAATGACTTGATGTATAACCACAATTTATATCTACACCTCAAAGCTACGGGAGAAAAAAATGAATAAATTGCAATTTCTAGCACTATTACAAAGTTCTCTATCTGATCTTTTATCTGCAATCGTGTGGATGTTTGGAGGCAAATGATGACCGAGGATGAGATGCGCCAAATACGCGCTGAATACAAAATTGAAAAAGGTAAGGCAGTCAATGTGATTGAACTTGCTAAAAGATATGGGGTATCCCAACTTACAATCCGTGAAATCGCTAAAGGAAAGAAGGCAATCTCAAAATGAAAAAGGCAATAATCGCAATAGTATTTATTTCATCACTAGTTGGCATTTCATCAGCACACGCTGATAGTTGCCCTGCAGGTCAAGGAACGGCAGTAGATGTAAATGCAACCACCCAAGTTGTTACATATTCCTGCATAACCCTGCCAACCCCACCGCCAGCACCAATCATTGTGCCAACGCCAACTCCGATTGCATCAACCCCAAGCACTCCTGTTGTTAGCGCACCTGATACTTCTACTGCTACTACATCAACTGCGACTATTACTCCATCGCCAGTTATTACCCAAGCACCGCCAGTTGTTGTTGCTGCGCCAAGTAATAATGATGCGTTTCTTGCAATGTTTAACAGACTGCTAAATATCATTTACGCTCTTATGCTTAAGTTAGGAATAAGTGTTGGCTAACTACGAGTTTGAGTGTGAGCTAGATGGCATTTACACCATCGAGTTCCCTATAGGTACTGCCCCTGAGAACGCTCCTTGTGCCGTATGTGGAGATGATATGAAGCGTGTCTTTTCAACCTTTCGCCCGATCTTTAAGGGAGATGGATGGGGTGGGAGTAAGTAAGTTTTTCGCTATCGGCCTATCACGATGAGCGACACATCGCTGAACCCCTGCCGTTATCAGGGGTTTGGCACTAAACTAGCACTGTCCACATCTTCTGAAAGGAAACGAAAATGGATACATTCAAGAGCTACACCTGCGAAGTTTTAATGAACCGGGGTAAGGCTGCCCGATAAGGGCTTGGCGCAAAATCCTTGTAATAGCCCTAGTGGTTGGATTTTGTCAGACAGTAAATGCTCAAGCCGCGTTTGCCCCTAAAATGTTTGCTCAACACCCAAGGATGTATGCAAAGCTACAGGTGCAAAACAAACAAGAGTTTGTCTGCCTAGATAAGTTGCTTACTCAGGAATCTCATTGGAATCCTAAAGCGCGCAATAAGTCATCAGGAGCGTATGGCATTTTTCAATTTATGCCTACGACTTGGGGGAACTACAAAGTTCACAAGACCTCAAATGCAATAAAGCAGATCAACTATGGCTTGCACTATATTTCTGTTCGCTACGGCTCTATATGTAGGGCTTGGACTCACGAACAGAAATTTGGCTGGTATTGAAACAAGAGATAGTTCGATTAGTAGAGGAGAGGGCTGGTAATTACTGCGAAACCTGCGGTCAGCCAGCCCTTGAATCTATGGCATTGCACCACAGAAAACTCAAATCGCGTGGCGGTAAAGACTCAGTATCAAATCTCATCCGAGTTCACCATTCTTGCCACAATCTAGGAAATCACAGTATTCACGGCAATCCCTCCTTGGCTACAGAACGCGGGTGGATGGTCAGTAGTTGGGATGAACCCGAAAACGCCAAAATGCTTAGACCTGATGGCTGTTGGGTGCTACTTGGAAATGACGGTAGCGTAGAGATCGTGTAATGTAATCTTTCCAAGACGAAAGGCAAAATTATGCAACTCAATCAAATTATTATCGAAGGCAATCTAGGGGCTGACCCTGAAATGAAGATGTTTAAGGAAGAAACGCTTGCAACATTCTCTCTAGCTCATACTCCACGCACCAAAGTTAATGGTCAATATGAAGATGGAGATACAACTTGGTTTCGCGTAACCTTTTGGAATAGCAAGTCTGATGCCGTACTAGAGAACCTTAAAAAAGGTGATCGCGTTATGGTTATTGGCAAATTGACTCAATCTATTTACACCAACAAATCCGGGGAAGTTAAGACCTCACTTGAGATTGCTGGCAACAATTTCTATATGACTGCTAAGACACCTAATCGCCAAGCACCATTAGTTCACGCCAATCACGAAAAGTTTATGGATGAACTTCCAAACATTACGAGAGAGTTCCCAAATTGGTAGAAGAATTATGGGATACCGCTCGGGTCATTGAGCACCTCGGTATCAACATCAACAATTTGCGCCAACTTCAATATCGCCGAACAATCGCGTGGGTAAAGAAGGAGGGCAAGAGAGTCTTTTATTCCGCAGACGATATAAAGACTTATGCAAAAGTCAGGGAGTCGCGCAAGGCAGTAAAATGAATTCTATGATTATTGAGCGAGATGTAATAACGATTGCCGACATAGATGAAGCAATCGCGCATCTTGCTGTCATGCTCAAGGACAGATACGGCAATAGGCTGACTCATCAACGCAAGGCATTTCTGATGAGTGAGATGGACAGTCTGCTTGATGCTCGTTTGGAGGCACTAAATGAGCCGAACAACAATCCTGAGTGAAGTCATCCAAAATGCAATGGCTGAGGCAATAAGGAACGGCAACTACGCTTCAACTGCTGCGGATGCTTGTGGTATAGGTCGTTCAACACATTACCAATGGATAGAAAAAGGCGAGCAAGGAATTGAACCTTACGCGGAATACGCGGACATTATTAAAAAGGCTGAGGCCGAAGCTGAAATGAACGCTATACAAAACATCCAAACTCATGCTGCTGAGAATTGGACTGCAAGCGCGTGGTACTTAGAGCGCAAGTTTCCTGATAAATGGGGTCGTAAAGACAAACTCACCCAAGAGATTTCAGGTAAAGACGGCAAACCTATTGAAATTGACTCCAAGTCGCTCGTACTCGCTATGTTAGGTCACGCACCCGCGCAAATTGAGGATGCTGAAATCGTAGATGAGGGCAGCGATGGCACAAAGTCTATTTGAGCAATTAAAAGACCTACCTGCCGATCAAGCCACTCAGCATTTAGATTCTTTACCTAAGGAAGCATTAGACGATCTCACTACATCGCCTTGGTGGTTTATAGGCAGACCTGAGCAACAAGAGCCTGAGGGCAACTGGAACATTTGGTTAATTCTTGCTGGTCGCGGTTGGGGTAAATCTCGTACTGGCGCGCAATGGATAGTAAATCAAGCTCTGACTCACCCTAAAGCCCCTGACCTAGCACCGACTGAATGGGCGATTATTGCTGAAACTTTTAGTGATGCTCGCAAGATATGTGTAGAAGGTGCAAGTGGCGTTATTCGAGTGTTAAAGAATATGCGCCTTGTTGAAGGTGTGGACTACGAATACAACAAATCGCTATGGCAGATCATTTTCAAAGATGGACAAAAGATTCACACCTTTGGCGCAGACAATCCTGATGCTGGTCGAGGACTTAACCTTTCAGGAATATGGGCCGATGAGATAGCGAAATGGAGATACCCCTATGCGACTTGGTATGAAGGTATTGCGCCGGCTTTGCGTATTGGTGAGAAGCCAAGAGCCTGTATTACAACAACCCCAAAGCCCATCACACTTTTGCGTGAGTGGATTAAC
>Ga0208250_1000125_pt1 | contig 26740 bp, 37 predicted proteins | sample CryBogCBE18Aug09_FD_184557 | JGI IMG/M metagenome (GOLD analysis project Ga0208250, IMG submission 184557) | Freshwater microbial communities from Crystal Bog, Wisconsin, USA - CBE18Aug09 (SPAdes) (version 2) | ecosystem: Environmental > Aquatic > Freshwater > Lake | place: Crystal Bog... | reverse complement strand
CACATAATAACTTTCAGATTTGAAAGGCCGCCATTTCTGCTGAATTTCAGACTGTAAAGATCCATATTCATCGTCGTAGTATGATTTATGATCATATTGTTCTTCTGTGTGATCTGTGCATCTAAAAATTTTATATTCTTGATTTAATAACATAATTTTTTCTTTAAAACAGTTGTGAAATTTAATTTTGCGCGATTTAATATCGTTAATTATTCATTCAAAAAATAGACGCTCTCAAAATTGATTTTTCAAAACAAGCATAGCACAATTCGAAAGTGCTTTTATTCAATTCTCCGAATTTTCTACTAACAATAGCTACTTCCATTGAGACAAAATTATTAATTGTGTCTTCATATTTATCATTTTGATCCAAAATGAATTGCTTGCCACAATGATCACAAAAAACATTCGATTCAAAAACATTGTTCATAATTAATTTTTTTTACCTTAACCGTTATCTCTACTTCTTGATCTACATATTCAATGAATTGATCGGGCAAAACCACACAAACAGAATCTAGCACTTCATAATTTAATCCGTGATTGTCTACCATTCGCATAGAATGCGCAACAATTTTTGAATCAAATGTGAATTTCGGTGGCTCTTTTGTTTTCCAGCAAGTGATTCCAAGTAATTCAAAATCTTTATATTCCACACGAATCCACCTATCGAATTCCACGCGAATCTCTACATATGCAGAGTCAGAATTTAGCTTGAATTTTCCGAATGCCTGTGATTGATAACTAAATTTTGAATTGTTCACTTTCAAAATTTCAGCATTTTCTAAGTTGCATTGTTCCAGTTGTTCGTTCATGATTATTGTTACGATTTTAAATGCAAAATTCAAGAAGAATAATGCGGGTATGTGTCCACATAAGAATGTTCTTTTAAAATTTCAACAATTCTGTGAATTTTTTCTTCCTGAGACAACTGAACAATTATCTCTTCTTTTGTGTTAATTTTTGAACAATCAAAATCTAAACCAGAGATGACATCAACAATTTTCTCATACACACTTTTCATGATTTTCCTCATATTTATTTGAAATTTGATTTTCGCAAATAAAACAATTGAATCCTTCCGAAAATTTAACAGAATTATTGTTTGAGTTTTTTCTCGTACCTGATTTTAGAAATTCTCCTGCGTGTGCAAAATTCACGATAAGGTATTTCTTCTTGCTCAAAATTCTCTAATGATACCCATCCCTCTTTGTCATACACACTTTTATTTTCATCAATGCTCCATTGCTTTCCAGTTTTGCAGTCGTATTCTGGCTTAAAGCCATACTTTTCACACAATTCTTCATATGTGGGAATTGTGTATCCAATTTTGTCGGCCCAATGTTTAGGTAACCAATAAAAATTGCCATAGCTGAATGAGTGAAAAGTTTGACAAATTGAAATGTCTTCTTTTGTATAGTTGTCACAATTCAACTTTGCATCTATTTCGGCAAGCGTAGGACTATTCGGTGCGGGATTATCTTTAGAGAAATCAATAGCCATTCGTAGTAACCCTGGAACTTCATACCATGCTGCACAACAAATATTTTCCTTGCCCACCCATATCGTGGGAGCATCACAATCCCAGCACCAAGACCATTCTAGATTATTTATTTCCATTTTTTCTCCATATATTTATGTATTTCCAAGAAGATTGTGTGTTTAAATCCACGGTGTATATTCTTCGTGGAAATAATTTTTAACTTGATCTGCTAAGCTTTGAATGTCAAATACCACTTTGATGTCAGGTCTGGACAATGATAATTGCTTCACTACATCAAATTTTCTTTCATAGTTTGGATGACAACCAACAAAAACTTGACGCTTGATTGAGGCATATTTTCCTAACTCAAAAAGAGTAATTGGGCATAAAGCTTCTTCTGGAAACCAGAACAAAACCACATCGCAAGAGTTCAGGTATTTGTATTCCCACTCAATCTGAATAACGCTCGCATTTTGATCACTGATGTCAAAATTCTCGCGTCTTGGATTGAGAAGATAATAATCAGTATTTCCGAAAAGGTTGATAATTTCTTTCTGCCAATCTGGACAATTTGTTATACCGCCTCCAAGAAATACACTTTTTGCAACATCTACATTCACTTGTTCAGGCGCAGTGATTAATTTCATAAAATTGTTTCTCCCGCCCATCTATATTGATAATAATGCTTATGGTCGCACTCTTTTTTATATTATATTTTTTTCTAATCATTATTTTGTGTTTTTTCCTTGATTATTTCTTGAATTGTTTCGCACATAGTTCGAGAAATTTGTGGCTGTGTGTCAATGATTGCCTGTAGATGATCAATGTTACAAGATTTCAACAAAACCCATTTAAATGGATCGTTTCCATTTTTGCCACGAGTGCCCCAAAGCATTTTCTCTTTCAATTCTTCTTTTGGTGAATCATCATACAAAACAAAATCCACAATTGAATCTGGCATTACAGATCGCCTGACATAATCATGACCTCCATCGATGAAAAGATTTTCCATTCCACCTGAACTAAACGAAACATAATCATGAGTATATCTCGAAAAATAATATCGATCTGAATCTTTGCAGTACACTGCGTTTTGGATAATTTTGCTCATACCCATTATACTCGACAAATTTGAAAAGTGAAAAAACCTTCCTAGCCACGGTGGATTGATCAATTCTCCGCGCGCTAGGATTTTCAAGGCTATTTTCACATACGAATAAATAAGAACACAATTATCTAAAAAATCTTTGACAAATATATTTTAATCTCGGAGGTTTTAAAAATTAAAAAAAATTCCGTATAATAAAAGGTAACAGTTGACGAGAATGTCAACTTTGGAGAAAATAAATTATGAGCAAAGATTATGTTATCGGTATTGACTTAGGAACAACTAATAGTTGTGTGTCTGTAATTGAAGGCGGTGATCCCGTGGTTATCTCCTCTTCAGAGGGTGGACGAACAATTCCATCGGTGGTTAGCTGGAAGAAAGATGGAGAGCGCGTGGTAGGCGCTACAGCAAAACGATCAGCAGTGACCAACCCAAAAAACACAATTTACTCTGTTAAACGATTTATGGGCCATAAGTTTTCTGAAGTGAAAGATGAAGTGGCTAAGGTTCCTTATACTGTTAAAGAAAATGAAAACGGAATGGCCGTGGTAGAGGTTCCTCAGCTTGATAAAACACTTACGCCTGAAGAAGTAAGTGCTGCTGTGCTTCAAAAGTGTAAAGCTGACGCGGAAGCTTATCTCGGTGAAGAAGTAACTAAAGCTGTTATTACAGTGCCCGCATATTTTAATGATGCGCAACGACAAAGCACCAAAGTGGCCGGAGAAATCGCTGGCCTTACTGTTCTTAGAATTATCAACGAGCCTACTGCGGCGGCTCTTGCTTATGGTCTTAACAAAGATAAAGACGAAAAGGTTCTTGTATTTGACTTAGGTGGTGGTACATTTGATGTCTCAATTCTAGATATCGGTGATGGAACTTTTGAGGTGTTGAGCACTGATGGTGATAGTCATCTAGGTGGAGATGACTTTGACAATAAACTTGTAGATTTCATCATAGTAGAATTTATAAAGGAACACGGTGTGGATCTTTCTAAAGACTATAGCGCTCTTTCTCGCGTTAAAGAAGCCGCAGAGAAGGCCAAGATTGAGCTTTCATCTCAGCTTACCACAAATATTAATCTTCCATTCATTACTGCCGTAGACGGTCAGCCTGTTCACTTGGTGATGGATATTACGCGGGCGAAATTTGAAGGGCTTACGAAGGATCTTCTTGATCGTATCAAAGGACCAGTAACCACTGCGATCAAAGATGGAGTAAATGGTGATGTTTCGAAAATCAAAGAAGTGATTTTAGTGGGTGGATCTAGCCGAATTCCTAGCGTTCAGTCTTTGATTAAAGAAATCACTGGCCTTGAACCAAACAAAAGCGTGAATCCCGATGAAGCTGTTGCTCTCGGTGCAGCAGTGCAAGGCGGTATTTTGCGCGGAGATGTGAAAGATATTGTTCTGCTTGATGTCACTCCCCTCTCTTTGGGCGTAGAAGTGAATGGTGGCATGGTGGATGTCCTTATTCCAAAAAATAGCACAATTCCTGCGCAAAAGAAAAATATCTACACTACTGCTGTTGCAAATCAAACTGAATGCACAATTTCTTGCCTCCAAGGCGAACGACCTTTAGCTAAAGATAATAAGAACTTGGGTATGTTCAATCTTCATGGCATTGCTCCTGCGCCAGCCAGAGTACCACAGATTGAAGTGAGCTTTGATCTAGATGCGAATGGTATTCTATCTGTAAATGCAAAAGATCTAGGAACAGGCAAAGAACAGAAAATCACCATCACTCAATCTTCTAGCCTAAGCAAAGAAGAAATTGAACGGATGATTAAGGAAGCCGAAGAGTACAAGCAAGCTGATGAGGATGCTAAAAACTTGATTATGTCAAAAAATGAGCTTGAAATGCTCATAACTAATCTAAAAAGCACTTGTGAAGAAGCGAAAGATAAAGTGGATGAATCTCTTATCACACCTGTCCAAGAAGCGATTACACAAGCAGAAGAGGCTCTTAAAGATGGAAGTAAAGAGAAAATTGATGAAGCTAAAAACAATCTTCTCGCATCGTCTCACGCACTGTCATCAAAACTATATGAAAACGTTCAGCCGCAAGAATCATCTGTTGCTGAAGAAGTAGTGGCCTAAAAAGCAAAACAAAAAAAGAAGGTCGAAAGGCCTTCTTTTTTTTAGGTTAAGCAATGTATTTTTTGTAATTATAAAACATGCTTGATCAGAATAAAGTGGCCGGTTTAATTCAAAGTTTATCTTTAAGTCCAGGTTCGTTGGTTAAAAACGATGGATGGACAGTAATAGGAAATCGAACAGGAAAATCAGGGGGAGGTACTCTCGCTGCGTCTACAACATACTCTATTTTATCTGATCGCATGGAGTTTGTATCACCTTGGCACGGAATTGCGCTGAAAACAGTAAGAGGCTCATGGTATGTAGGCACTTACGGAGAATCGGCTTTCCCCAATGATCTTTTTATTCGAGAAAGTTTAGTTTTTCAAGGTCCAAGCTATCCAAACGCTAGCACTAGTGACTATGGATTGCCATTTTATTTTAACAATTCTCAATTAGGATTAATGCGACGCGGCAATTTGCTAATGTCTGATCCAATGTATGTAGGAATTGCTTCGAATACAAGATATTTTATTCACACGGCACAATCTTGTGCGGTAGCCACAGCGCCACCTAACCCTACCGTAACTTTATCTAGCAACTCTTCATCTGTTGGATCTGGAAAAACAGGGTTTTTTTCAATTGCTTATGTTTTTCCTAATGGCGCAGAAAGTTTGGCTTCTGGTGGCGTTAGCGCGATTACTACATCAGGCACTCAATCATTTCAAATTGCCTCTCCCAGTTCAATCAGCGGAGCAATTGGATACACTGTCAATTACAACGTGGCAGCTTCAGGCATAAATGTTGCATATTACGATTCGCCTTCTGGTGTGGTTCCGTTTGGACAACCTGCCACTATAAGTAATGGCCCTCAAAACACTGGGTTTTTGAGATCAGTGCTAATGCCTGCAACGCTCGGTAGTTCACCGGCTGCATATTTATTAACGAATACCGGACAAACCGCAGGTGGCACTGGCCCAGGCGCATCTAATAATGGCGAAGGTCTAGTTTTTAATCAAGATTTTTCTAACCCTGGCAGCTTAATTTCTGGCGTAAAACTCGCCAACACTGTTCGACCACAAGTGTTGCTTATTAAATGCCCAGATGGGGTAAAGCCTTCTGTCGCCTTAGTAGGAGACTCGATTGAGGTTGAAACCGCAGAAAGCGGATATTCAGAAGGTTTCGGAGGATATGTAAGCAGAGCAGTTGCAAACCAAGCATATAATATGGGGTATAGCACAACAATTGTTCCTTTATATGGCCGCGTAAGTGTGGCTACGGGCGGCGAAACTGCAAATACTTGGGCGAGCCAAACTTCATGGAGAAGATATCAGCTCGCCACTATGTGTACTCATGCAATAATCAATCTTGGAACAAACGATTGCGGCAGTGCCAGTGGAGGTTCCGCAGTTATAGCAAACAACTTACTCACGGTACATAACAAATTCTTGAGCCAAGACATGTACACAATACAATTAACAATTTTGCCTCGTGCCACTTCCAATAATTTCTATATTGGTGCCAATGGAGTGCCCACTGATCAAACAATTACTGGCACCCATGAATGTGATAGAAGGCCATTGAATAACTGGATTATGGATATGGCCGGAGCTTCTTCGATTACTAATGAATCAATGTTCCGCGCTCAAGCTACAATCAATTACACCACTAATCCATACAACGGCGGTGATGGATCTACAACAAAATTTACAACAAAATATCCATTTGCAACAAACACTGAATCAGTGTTTGTTCAAGGTGCGTTCACTACTTCATACACATATTATGGCATAGCGACAATTTCAAATATTCAATACGCTTCTGGGGTTATTTTTGGCAGTGCTCCGAGCTTAGGAAGTTCTGTTGTTATCAATTACACAAAAATTCCTGGAATGTCAAATTTATTGAATAATGTTAAATTTGACAATTTAGATCTTACTGTTTCTTCAGGAATTGAAATTGATAACACTGGAGCAATAGCATTCGGCGGTGGTTTTTGCAGGCTCAAAGGGGCTACAAAACTAGGAATAGCCACCGTAATAGGTGGCACAAGTTCAACAATTGCAGTAAGCGCCGCAGGATGGAGCACAGATCTTTATAGAGGGTATTCTGTAGGGGTAACAAGCGATCCTAATAACCAAGGTTTTATAAACCCTATAAAATATAATACTGCATCCGTTAATGGAATAGCCACGTTAACATTGCTGAATAGTTTTACTGGAGGCACATTAGCTAATGGTAGTACCTTTATAATTTTCGAAAGTCCCAGACAATTTGATGGCGTTCACCCCACTAGCTATGATCATATGTCTCTAGCCCAAGCATTATTGTCTTATCTCACAACAAATCCTTTAAGCTGGCCTTAAATTAATTTAGCGATCATGTTAAAATTTCTTATTTAATGTGATCGCTAAATTGTTTATTTTTTTAGAGACAAAATTATATTGATAATAAGCGCTTAAATCAGAATTTTTTAAAGCCAATCCGAAATTCTTATTATTTTTGTCTTCAGAAGACACAATGGAAAAATATTTATTAAACATAAGAGAAGCAGTGTATATTTTCTCAGTAAAATTATCTGAAAAAGAAAGATGATTGTCACTGTAAGAAAAAATTACAGAACTTTGATGAAATACGCTTGATTTGTTTATTAGATTAGTTTGATTGCTTCTCAAGTCAAAAACACTATTATTGATGTTAAAATCTTGGTCATAATAATTAATATTATATTTCAGATTATAATGCACATCTTTGGTATTATGTGAATAGATGATAGAGTTTATTTTATCATTTTGAGATGAGATTTGAAGTGAATTACCGATATTGAATTTGAAATTATAATTTCCATTTTGATATTGAAAATTCTTATAATTCACATCAATATCTTTTTGATTATCAAATTTCAATTTCAAGTCGCTGAAATTTGTGGATAAGAAATTGTTTTTATTATCAATTGATAATAATGCACCTTTGTATGAAGCCTTATATGCAGTATTATTTTGCCCATTGATTATTTTTAGATTGAAATTGTTTTTAGATAAATCGAGCAAATTTTTTACATAATCTCCATTAAAATGATCAATGTTTATAAATGATCCATTCTTTGAGAAGAAATAATTAAATTCTTTTTTCTTCAAAGAGTTGAATAAAGATATTTTTGAATCATTTTTATCTATATTAATTTCTTGATAATTGTTTGATACAATAGCGGAAAGAAATTTATTGTTTAATTTTAGTGAATTTTGCGGACCAAAATTATCCCCCCAATGAGATTGCAATAATTTATGCTCAACAACAAGATTCGAATTTTTGTTAAAAGCAAAGGCAAAACTAGACAAATTATTTTCATATTTGAAATTCAAAGATGAAAAATTATATTGAAAATTGGTATTTGTAAACTTTGCTTGATTTCGATCTTTTATAATATTCGTGGAAAAGTTTTGATAATTAAAGCTATAATTCTGAAGAAACATTATTAAATTAGTTTCCGGCGCGACCAAATGTATTGTATCCGCTCTTGATTGCAATGGTCACTGGATAGTTTGTGGTGTTATTTTGAAAGTCAGTGAGAGGAGTGGAGCTATTTGCAGACACTTGATAAACATTATTTGAAAGATTAACACGGGCGAATTGTGCATTGGTAGGTATTCCATTGGACACATTGTTGAAAGACCAAGGTGTGCTACCTGCGGCGGGAATGGTCGTGGAGAAAGACACACCCGTAATATCTCCATTAATATCTGCAAAATAACCTTTTATGGTGACAGCACCTGCCGCTCCAAGAAGATAAATGTTTTGAAGCTTTGGCTCAGCATACGACACTATTGCACAAGTGATTGATATAATCGAAGTGGAAATAGCATATCCATCAATATATCCCAAGCTGTTTGGGTCAACAAGCTTGACAGTAAATCCATTAGCATAAGTGGGTGTTGTGGGTGTATTTGCTGTTGATGGATATCTTGACATAATAAATATTTACGAATTTTTTTCTTCGATTCCTATTTTCAAGGCTGTGTTTTTTATTGTGTTGTACGACACCGGAGTGTAGCCCCACATTTCTACGCAACAATTCACAGATTTGGGTGGGGCATTGTCTGGAGTGGTTTTATGAACATGGCCATAACAATGAATAGATTCTCTGTACATTCCATTATAAGATAAAATAGGATAATGCATACACACAATTTTCTGCCATCCATATTTAGTGTCTTCGTCTTTAACATCTAATTCCAAATAGTCATAAACAGAAAAAAGATGTTTCACTTGACCAGATTGAAAATTATCGTGATTTCCTCGAAGCAAATAAATATTGCCATTCAATTGATTAACATAGCTCTCTAGAGGCTTCACGTTGCGGTAAGCAAAATCTCCAAGATGAATCACTATATCTTGTTCTCCTACCACTTTGTTCCATTGTTCGATAATATGTTGATCCATTTTGTCAACATTATCAAATTCATTTTGTCGGAAAAGTTTCAAAGAGTTTTCGTGCCCGAAATGAGTATCTGACACGAACCAGATTGTATTTTTGTTGTAAAGTTTTATATACATAATTAAAATGGCCAGAGATTTCTCTCTGGCCTTCTGACCTAGTTAAATCACCTCCCAGTTTAGATCAGATAAATCGATTCCAGCCATTTCTGCCCACTGAGCAATGCCTTCGAGATCCCTTGCGTCAGCCACAGTAGTAATCTCAAAATTCGCCTTGATTGTTCTTACTTGATAAAAGTCTTTGCAGTCTCGCCAATTGCTCAGACAATCTTCGAAAACTTCATATGATTCTGACTCTTCGATATTATCTGCATAAGGCTCGCTTGAAGAAATTCCCCAAGCATAAACATCACCTACACAGAACCAGAATTCAAAATTGTTATCAATTGGCAGCAGGTAGTGATTGTCTTCATAATGATCACCGGCTTTTGTAAAGCCTAGTTGTTCGAGAATGTTAATTTCGTCGTTTAGATTTTTCATACTTTTTTCCTTTTAGTTATCTTTGCTGAAAGGCACTGAGAATAATGTATTTGAGCCGATGGCCGATGGAGCTTTTCCGTCCCAGCGATCAAGGAACTTCTGTTGTAGCTCAATTCGCTTTAGAAGAAGAGCATTAGGATTGTTGAGAATTTGCGCGGCTTTGGCATCTGCCATTGCCTTACTCACCACTTTCTCATTCACTGCATTTTGAGCAATAAGAGACTGTTGAGCTTGGAACTTTTGATTGATAGACTCCTGAATGCCCTTGTCAATATAATTCAATTCACCCACCAATCCAAGCGAAGTGATATTCACTCCTCGATCCTTGAAATAAGGCTCAACATCATCTCGAACCGCCTTCATAATATCGGCCTTATGAACGAGCATATCTGACAAATTATAAGTGGAGCATTGCTCGACAAACTTTGTGCGCACTCGATTCAGAATCTCTTCATTCATAACATTTTCAAGAGGCTTGCTGTTGTATCGATAAAGAAACTTGGCTGCATCTGGTTCATCAATTTGCGCGGTACATGCCATTCCAGTGACGAATCCGATTGATTCTTTAGATTCAGCAGCAATTCCTTGGCCACCAACCCAATGGCTTGAGACAGGTTTTCGCTCGACAACAATGAGCTTCATAGTGGGAATCCATTCGTAGTCCCAAGGCATAGATCCCAGTCCTCTGCTTCGCTGAGGAATAGTAATTCGCTTTGATGCTACCTTAGACTGCTCAAGAAACTTTTCACTATTGAAAGTCCCTTGGTTCGATGTAGCGCCTTCAAGTGGTACCAAGAAAGCAGTTTGAGAAGGCTCAATAGTTTGAATTGGATCTACGCGAGGGTTACAACCAGTAACAAAAGCAACGGCGATCAGGGGGATAAAGTATTTTGTATTTTTCATGTTAGTTCTTGCTCCAATAGCTTTTGATATTATCTTTCCAAATTTGGAATAAACACCATAAAGACACACAGTGCGTAATGATTATGACATAAGGCATTACTTGAACGCCAATTGACGAAGTAGCAGTGTCTTGCAACTGATTTAAAGCTACACTATTATGAATATTAGTGTTGAAAGCAATCATCAGGCTTTCAAAAGCTACTACGATGGCAGTGAGAATAATTTTCATTGTTTATTATACTTGAGATTTTTGAAAAGTGGAAATTAAACCAAAACCCTCCCCAAATAAGGAATGGTGAGCTGGATTGTTGGAATTCCCAAAGATATATACGCGCGGCAATTCAAATCTGAGTCATCTACAGCCAAAATCACCTCATAACTTTTGAGAATTTTTTCTGCTTCTTTCTTTTTGAATTCTGCATGGTCAAATTGAGTGGTGAACTCGAAAGCATTTGTGTCTTCTGGATTCATAATCAATTCTGCTTCACAATTATCAAAATGCTCAAAATATGTTCGAATCCAATTCAATGTTGGCGCGTGACCCTCTGATCCCCGTGCAGTGATAAAGAAAACTTTATGGTCTTTTGAATAAAACTTGAGAAGATTCATTCCAGTGTCTATTACCGTATCTCCAAAACAATCTGAATTATAATCTCTGACAGATTTAACAAATTCTTTCTTGTTTCTTTTCTCAAAAGCATCCATATTCAGTCGCTTGAATCTTTCGCTGGAATCAACAATAACTCCATCCAGATCAAAAATGACAGCTTTCGGTTTTTTAAATTGTTCTAAAACTTGGTTCAGCATGTACAATATTTAATACGCTATGGACTATGAAATTTTGAGAAATAATCAAGAAGAATTCATTTCTGAAATAAAATCAAATACATTTAGAACAAGAATCGTGTTTGATTTTGAGCCGGAAAAGAAATTCAAAGGGTTTGCAGTGGGTTGCAACTATTCTTACAAAGGTAATCCACTCGGATTTTTAAAAGACAATGGCAAAAAACTCACCACCACCATCGGAAAAAGAAAAACGTCAGTGTTCGAAATTGAAGACACTGTAATTCAAGCCGGACCCACTTTGATCGATTGTCAAGAAAAAATGATTGAATGGAGAAAAGAATACTTTTATTCTAATGAGATTATAAAAGGATTTCACGCTCATATTGGTGTGAAAAAAAATGGTAACATATTGATTGGCTTCACTGATAACAAAACGCTAGGAAAAATCGCTGACATTTACTTAGAATATCACGCTTTATCTGCAATAAAATTGCCTGGGCACAATGTAGGAAGTTTTTATTTTAAATCTAGAGTTCAAGAAATAAAAAGAGGATTATTTCCAATTCCTATAGCGTTGATAATCGAACCAAAATTAGAATTTAGCGCGGCTTTTGATGATTTTAGTGATTTGGCTTGACAGATCATCTAGGCCATATTGCTCTAAAAGTTTGAAAATTACATTGCTGCATCGAAAGTTGGCCGATGGAATATTTTCATCTTTTCTTTTTTTATAATCTTCTCTTCTTTGATCTCTAATTTTTTCAAAAAGATAATTCACCTTGAATGTTTGTTGAAAGATCTCATCTAAACTTTCTAAATCTCCATTATAATTCTCCAATAAATCTTTCAACACAGAATACTCTTTTAAAATTTCCGTGAATTCTTTTAGATTTTGACAACCTTGTATAATTTCTTCCAAATCATCTTCACACAATGCTTCAGGTTTTTTCACCCATTTATTGTTTATTAAATCATAAATGGCGTCGGAGTTAAATTTATATAGATTGCCTGAATTAAAATGAAAATTGATAGGATGTTTTTGCAAGAACATTTTTTCATTAAATTTTTCACTCAACTCTTTGTTTAGATCTTTAAGAATTTCTTTATCCACTTTTATTAAAAGTGTTACATCTATGTCGCAATCGGAAGTATATTGATAAGTGATAGAAGAGCCAATTATGTATACTTTTTCGATTTTTTGTTTGAATGTTTTCTCGATTACTCTTACTTGATTTAATATTTTGTCTCTTAATTCAGAATTTACTTTGCCATTTTTAATAATATTCTCTTCTAGCTCTGGCTTTACAGGATCTACAATTGAATATTGTTGAGTTTTTGGCGACATAAATAATGACATAATCTATATTTCTTGTATTTTATTTGATTTAACTACCGCAGCCACATCCTTTTTCTTGAAGATACACTGATGGTACTTTTTGCAAACAATGCACCAATGCATCACCATTTTCTTCCCACTCAACATTTTCTCCAATTATTAAATCATCAGCAGCAAAATAAATTTTCGCTGCCTCAATTGCCGATTCTTGTGTGTGTTTATTATTGACTGGAGAATCTTCTGTGAGCTGAAGTGTAATTAACCGCGCCAAACCGTGTAAATTATTCTTTTGCAATGATTCATTGATTAAAACAAATTCTTCATCGGATAATTTCAAATACATGTACTTCTTGTACATTTGTTATAATGGAGAAAACACGATTTTATTAAAAATTTCTTCCACTTCTGTTTTATTTAGCCCACCATTATAAGGAACAAAAATCAAGTGGTATATTTTATCATCATGTTTGATGCATTCCACTACAATTTCTCCACCCGCGTTAATCAATGATCTTATTTTATATTTATTTGAATAATCTATAGATTTTTTTGTTTCTGTACATTCAGTGGTGGCGACAATTCCTTTAAAATTTTCGTCAAAAGCATTAAGCCCAATCTTGCCGAGATTTTCCACCATTTCTCTGCCGTAAATTTTTGAGCTTAAATGTGGTATAATTTCAAGTTCTTTGAGTAATATAACTTGATATGAAGGAATATACTTTGCAATATATCCTCCAATCAAAGAATTCGATTGGAAAAAATATAGATCAATAATATGATTGTCTTTGGGTTTAGTAAGTACATTGATTAGATCAGGTGATTTTTTATTAGGCCACGCAACAATATTTGCAAAAGACACTAAATCGTCTTTTTTGCATGAATTTATTGGCTTAAAATATCTTGGAGATCGAATTCTACCCACAATAATAATTTAAGAAAAACGAACAATTGAACCTAAAAAAAAATCGGACGTAATGTCCGATTTAAAAATTGGTGGAGGCAACGGGAATCCAACCCGTTTCTTGTCCAGACCATCGTCTAGCTACTACATGTTTAGTGCAATTGTTTAAATCTCCAAAAATCAAGGAACAATTGCACAAATCCTCAAAGTTCTTCGAATCGCTTTAACGTTATTCGATTATAAACGTTTTTGGTTAGATTTTATTTTAGCAGAAAGGGCACACTACTAACCTGCGTTTGCTCCAATCTACACGCTGCTCTTAGGCAGCGATTGCAAATCCAGCGGTCTTCCCGAAAGAAGGATTGAATCTGCGAGTTTTCTTGCTAGTTTTAGCATTTATTTTCTGAATTCCTTTTAAAGTGGCCAGGAATTCAACCACTACATGCAACTAAGATAATGACATCTGCCAATCGATTCGCTTATGCCCCCGAAAACTGGTGCGGAGATTTCTCTCCGCACAATTGGATTAGAATCCTGACACTGGAACGCTAACACCAACACCAAAAACCCAAGCGCCCTTGTTCTCTGATGCCTTAAAATTATTGCCTAGATTGAAGCCCTTATAGCCACCATATGCACTAACATCCCACCCAGATCGTCGGAAAACTCCAACTTGAAGGCCGGTGCCTGCATAAACATTGTTCTTTGAAAACTTCGAATCATATGCGCCGAGGGCGACAACATTAACACGATTCTGAAGACCAGTAACCTTCATCACTGGCACTGCCACCGCAGTATAATCGTTGCTATATCCATCTCGAAGCCATAGAACGCTGACATGATCGCTGGTAACATTAGTGTCTAGTGATTGTGCTCGAAAACCACTTGTTTGTGGTCGCCAATTCATTGGTCGAAGACCAAAAGGCTCAGATTGAGCATAAGCGCTTACTGCGGAAACGACGAGAGCGAGTGTAATTAGAATTTTGTTCATATTTTTTTTCCTATGTATCTTATTATACGAAATTTTCAGAAATTAATTTTTGATTCATGGCTATATAAATTCCTGATAATTTTTTTTGCACTGTGAACTCTGGACCTTACGGTTGTGATTGACAGCCCTGTGATTTTAGAAATTTCATCATGGCTGTAGCCATCCAAAAATGGCATAATCACAATCTGAAGGTCCTTGGGCAGTTTGCCCACTGATTTTATGATAAAATTAGCCAGTTCTTTCTTTTCATATAATTCAAAAAGATCTAACTTTTTATCTACTACGTCTAAAAATCGTTCTTGGTTTTTACCATTATTGGTTTGCGACGCACTTGCGCTCAGCGAGGAAACAATTGAATGTTTACTCATAGATCGCTTGCAATCGATTGCAGCATTTTTTACGATTTTAGCCATCCAGTTGATAAACTTTTTGTCGTTATCATAATCATCAAATTTTCTCCATGCTTTTACGTAAGCATCTTGCAGAACATCTTCTGCTTTCTCTTTGTTCATGACTACACCGAATGCTACATTATATAGCTTCTTTTTGGAATCCATGAATAAGTTGTTGAATTGTTTTTGTTTGTCGTTCATAATAATATAATCGTTAAATTTTTAAGAAAAGTTCCTTCGTATAGTTGCCAGCATAAATCTCATTCATGTCAAGCTTCAATATTTCGCCGGAATACGAGCTATAGTAAACCTTTTTGATGCCAGAATCGTATAAAGCTCTGGCACAGGCGATACATGGCTTTGCTGACTTGAGATTATTTTGGCGGTCAAGCCTAATAACTAACAAAGAGCACTTTGCGATTACATCCCTGGGGATACCATGAATGGCATTCATTTCAGCATGTCTGCTAGGCTCTTTGTGGAAGAAATATTTCTTTCTGTATGCCAAAGACTTATTCTCATTTGGGCATGCCCTAATCACACTGCCTCCACGGTACAATACTGCCGCGAGGGTGTGCTCGCAAGAAGATTTCTTGCAAGCATTGATGGCACTTTTGATAATGTTTTTGCTAGGCATGTGTAGTATACATCAAAAATTTGAAAAGTGGAAAACTATTTTTGGATCTCCACGTCTTTCATTTCCAGTTCAACGAGTGTATCTCTACCAAACACCATTACATACGCTTTAATCTTGCCTTTTATTTCATCAATCGAATGAACTTTTCCATTAAAATCGGCAAATGGGCCTGCAACAATTTTGATGATGTCGTTAGACCTGAAACTAGACTTAGGTGTGTCTTCTTGTTCTTCAAGATTTTTAAGAATTCTATCGATCTCTTCATCTCTAAGTGGCACAGGCTTATTGTTTACATGAACAAAACCAGACACACCCTGAGTGGATCTCACAAGTTGCTCTGATTGTTTATCCAGATACATTTTGACAAACAAATAACCTGGAAACACTTTTTTATCAACAATCTTTCTTTCGCCATTTTTTGTAACATATTCTTTTTCTGTGGGGATAAGAATTTGTTGAATACTTTCTCCCCATAGTTTTTGAGCCACTGCTCGATTCATGATAAGATCTCTTGTTCTATTTTCTCTTCCCGGCACTACAAATACCGAATAATAATTAACACTCATGATAATATTGTACGAATTTGTTTCTGATTATGTTAATTTCACATTGAAATTGTTTTTTTGTGAAATTCAATTGTTTTTTGATTTTGTTTAAAGATTGTCCTTCAATTATTTGATTTACAATTCTTAGCTGTGTTTCAGATAAATCACGGGCAAAAATTGAGAAATTAGCACATGACAAAAAATCTATTTCCTCGATTTTTGAATTCAAAATTGAATCTTGATCAGATAATTGAATGAAATCGGCAGACAGAGCTTTGAATTTTGCTCTCAATTGATCCAAATCTTTTTGCTCGAAATTTTGATTATTTTTAGATCCAAAAATATAATTTCTAGTGCCTCTGAGGTTTGTAGGGCATTTAATGAAAGCTTCTTCATCATTGCAAGAAAGCAAATAGTGAAATATAGACGAATACAAAAAAGTGGACAATTTTGCGGCGCTTGGCTTGTATCTTTTTAATGCTAAAAGCGCGGCAAATTTTGCATTTTGTAAATTATCTTCAAAATCTGTGCGCGGATATTTTTTAGTGTGATTTTTTGCTATAGCAGTGATAAGATTGATATATTTGCTGATAAGAATTTCGGCAGAATGAGAGTCGCCCTCTTGATATTTTGTGATATATAGTTGTTCGTTCATAATTTTCCTTGGCTAAAAATGAATCAATAGATTCTGTGGAGCCAATGATAATTTCTGAAATTTTCAAACAATTCCTCTAAAATTAACACCTAATTCAACCAGGTCTTTTCTGATTTTGTTGTTAAGCGGAGGAAAACCAGTGAGAACAAATTCTCCATTTTGGTTCACTACCTCGAAATTTTGATTTTGCAATTCTTCTTCAATAATTTTTGGATTTTTGCCCCAAATAAACTTTTGATTACTGCTTGAAAGCAAAGAATTATACACTCTTTTTGTGTGGTCGAATCTTCCTGAAACAATTACACAAACATAATCTAATATTTGCTCATATTCAGATATTGTTTGAAGTTCATGTTCATAAAAGCCTGAATAAATTAAAATTCCTTTGGGAAATGGATAAATATATTTAAGAAATTCTAATAAAGGTTGAGATTGAAGAAAAGGTTCACCACCGCTTATAGTAATACCATCTGGATTATGTGTTTTAATTTTATCAGCTAATTCATACACATCCACTAATTTATTTTCTTTAAATGACCATGATTCTGGATTGAAACATTTTTTGCACCCTAATGAACACCCTTGGAGATGAATCATGTAGCGGTGGCCGGGGCCATTAACTGTGGTGGGAAATGTTTCTCCCATTAGATTAAACACAGACATGTTATTTATTACGGTGCGGCAATGTCAAAATTCAAAAGATTTGCATATCTGTCATGAATTTCTGATTTTTGATCATAAGATAGTTTTTTAATTTGCGCAGGAGTATATCCAAGTTTAGTTAATAATTTTTTAGTGAACAAATCGGGCAAATCATAATCAGGATTTTGTATGATTTTTTGTGCATCTAGGAATGCAGAAGATGGATCTCCTGTAGTATATGGAGCAATCAATCTACCGCCATTTTTCGCGCGTTCAATTGACCTCTTGTGTGAAGTTTTTGCATCAGTGGGGACAAAAATAACATCCACTTTAAGATCTTTCAAAATATGATTTATCGCTTCATTCAAAATAGCATCAACAGAACCTCCAACAAAAGGAATCACCACATCATTGCCTTTTGCTAAAGCTTCCTTAAGAATCTCAGGCTTAACAATGGAATTCGAATAAATCATTGTTCTTTCTGATCCTGCTCCATTGGCATATCCAATTAAATCTTTTTGATATTCATCGGGATCTACCAATATGCCATATTTAGTAGATCTAATAGGATCTTGTGATGTTCTATTTGGCTCGATTAATGTGGATTTTCCAGCACCTGGATAGCCAGAAATTAATGATACTTTTTGATCAATACCGGAGCCAGAAGGAATAGATTCTTTATGATGTTCAGCCACTTTTTGTGACCATATTTTTCTTAAATCGCTAAATGCGGCGAATGGATTCGCTTCTTCAGAAGCCATGCCAAAATCACGATTTAATAAATCTAAATCTTTTTGTGCATTATATAATTCACGAGATTTTTTTTCTGGATCAAAATCATCTGCCGCTTTTGGACCTTTGTGTTCGATGAACAATCTCTTCACTTCTTCGTCAGGATAATTCATTTTCCATTCTTCATATGAAGGAAAATTTAGATTAGGTAGGTGAGATTCTGTCGCCAATTTATCTGTGTAATTTTTCCAATGTTCCTTCAAGTTTTCTGAATGTTCCACAGGATTCAAATCACTGACATTTTCAATAAAAATATTTTTTGCCTCTTCTAAATGCGGATTTGATTGAGAATTAATTTGGCGCATTTTTTCAATTGGATCTGATGCATATTTTGCCCAATTAAAATATTTTGCCTTTTTGCTCGAAATTCCAGGTGTTGGTTTAGATTGTTGGTTTTTAAATCCAGGGCTATTTATGTCTATACCAGTAATTTGCTGAATCAGCGAAGCTTTAGAGGCAGCTTCAGATACATTCATCACTAAAACAATCTCGTTGGCGCTGTTTTTGTAAACATTCGCGCTATATCTATACCACATAGTTTTATTTTAAATAAAATTAAGAAAAAAACCTATTTTGCAGGCTTTGCAGGTATTTGCGGTATGTGCTGCTGCATATACCTACCAATAGCGTCCATTCCTTTAAATTCATCAAAATATGGCTTTATGCGCGGGTCAAATTGAGGATAGTAATAATTATGCGTAGGTGGCCCAGAGACATGAGCATTATTTTGATTTAAATTTGAAGCACTGCCTTGGGGCGGTGGTGTTGTGCCAGTAGAAAAAAGTTTGAAATCTTTAGGGGGTGTGGAAAAACTTTTATCACCATACAATTGGCTGCCAGGATTTTGTGCATCAGCATATGATTTTTCATATTGATTTTTAAATTCTTGATTTAAAACAGGAATAAATACTTTTTCAAAATCATTCATAGTTTTGAAATTATTTGGATTGTTTTTTTTAGATGCCAGATCCCAAGAAATTTTAAATATTCTTTCCATCTCGCTTGAATTATTATATTTGCTCTTTAATTGATTCAACAGAGAATAATATCGATCTGTCATTTGTTGTGAATAATTATTTTCTTGGCTAAACTTATACCACATAATTCATTTTTATATCCAAAAATGCTTAAATCCTTTTTTGTAAACTATATTCAACTAATTTTTCTCGATCAAGAAAAATTAGTTGGTTTTACTTTTGCATCTTGCGCGTCGGGGTGAATAGTTCGATATTTTGCTATTAAATTATTAGCGTAATTTTTAGCGGCGGGGCCTCCACCTCGATTTTGCACAGCATAATCGTACATCTGGCGAATAGTTAAGCTGTTTTTAACAGAATAATTTATTGTGTTTTGAAAATCAGCGATATCTCCCATATATTGATTTGAATCCTTTCTTGCTGCAATATTACTTAAAACAACAGCTTTGTATTTTATTTTTAGAAAATTTTCAATCATTTCATTAATTATTTTATCCGCACCTTGCTTGTTTTGATTCTCAATATAAATTTTCAATAATTTCCTTTTTTGATTATTATCTTGTTGCAAATCTTGTATAGCTTGAACATAAGGAGCAAACATTCGATCTGTTAACGCTTTTTGAGCCCAAAAAGATCCTTGAATAGGCATTTCAATAAGGCCTACCGTACCTACGACAATTCCTTTGCCCATTTCATATGTAGCGCTTAAAATATTCGATAAATCGTGGATTGCTCTATCCGCCCCCTCATTAATTGATTTTGCTCCTTCTACAACAGTAGGAGTGCCTATATTATCTATAATGGCCTGCTGGGCTGGAGCCAAAGGATTAGACGGGATATATTGCGCAATTTTTTTCATAACCAACGTAACGTCTTGAGCTTCTTTAAAAAAACCTAAAGCGTCTAAATTATTTGCTATATTTGCAAGTTTTTTAAGTGTGGATATTTTTTTCATTAATTATCTCCGATAAAGCTTATTACTAAAAAATTCTTCACCAATATAATAAAAACCTTTAAATTCACGCCATCTTCCAAACACAATCAGAAAATCTCATAAGTGACATCAGATATTTTCTGTCCATATTTATATCAAATTTGGAAAAATCAAATGTGGCATATTTATGAATTATTTTAGGTGAATTAGCTTCTAATTGGAATCCAGAATTGTATCCCAATAAATTTATTTTCCAATGTGGATTATGTTTGTATTTATTTTTGCACATTATCGCATACAATAAATCATTTGTTTGCCCATAAATATCTTGAAAATGATTAGACAGATATGTAAGATAAATATATGGATTTTCATTGGGTAAATAACCAGAAATATAATCTGATATACAATGGGCATTGTATTTTTCTAGATTTTGCTTATTTTCTGAATAATAATAAAACTCATTAAATGGCAGATTAATTTCTGGATTTTTATAAATAGAAGAATTCAAGCAAACAAACGGTAAAGGCTTCACAAGGCTCTTTATTTTTTCCATAATGAATACATTGTATTTGAAATCAAATTTACTTGATTCTTCTATAGCTTTTTTGTATTGTGTTTGATTTGTGTAATATTTAGATTCATATAAATTGGGTGCATCAATTTGAATAATACAATTTTTATATTTATCTAATCTTGACAAAGATATTTTTCTTTTTGGTTTATATGATAAAAACTCATCACCTTTTTGCGTTTTAATATCTTCATCAAACATGCAAACATAATCAGAGATTGGGATTGTGATTAAATCGGGCAAAAAATCAATAATTTTGAAATAAGATAAATCAAAATTATTTGCCACAGATGAAGAAATCTTTAATCCGCATTTTTGATCTGTGATATTTGATAAACAAATAAGCTCCTCAAGATAAAAATATGCATCAATCAATGATTCTGTTTGCAAATGATAATATATCATAATTTATTCAAAAATTCTTGAATTTTTGATGATTTCCATTTGGCTTCAGTGAGATCATTTTGCAATTTTTCAGGATCAATGTATGTTTTAAGAATTTGCATTTCATCTTGTGAAAACTTTTTGCCATTCAATGTATGTCTCTCAAATGATTCGCAAGCAAAAGGAACAATCGGTTTAATTAAATCATATTTAGCTTGCGCCACTTCTCTAATTTCATATTGGGCATGGGAATCTAATCTTAAATTTAAAAATTTGAATAAATTAAGGAGATCGATTTTCCAATACCACTCTGTGAGCAATGACAAGGGCAAATTAATTCTCGCTAATTCTCTTGACATTCCAGCGGCTAAATATTCTTGATATTTTTCGTACGATTTTTGTTGTTCAATTGACATGAACATAGGATAATTAATTGCATAATCAATTAATTCATCACTAGATCCTTGTTTATTGTCTTCAGATTGTTTTTGCATTCTTTCTGTGGGAGGCACATAAAATTCATCTTGCATCACAGAATATCTGCCCGATATTTCATTTAAGCTATTATGAACAATAAAACCATTGGCCACAAAATTATGAAAAGGTCCTTCCACCTCAATATCAAACACTTCTTCGGTGCCGACAAATGTGATGCTTTCTATTTCAGATAACGTTTTTGTATTTGATTCATCACAACAAAATGCTGGAGCTTTGTGGTTCCAAGAATATTCATGATCTTCATGCATTTTAAGATCGGCAATGTGTTCAAGTGTGTTCCATCCTGCATCAGTGAGGCATAGATGGTCTTTTGTCATTTTGATTGAGTAACCATTTTTCAATCTTACTTCAAAAACACTCTTAAAACCATTGCTCCAAATATCTTTAATGTGTGTACTGGAAATTTTGCCCGTGGATTCTTCGCACATTTTAGCATTTAACTCAAAATGATTAGTACTATGCTTCACGCGCCAATTATCATAAATTTCTTTCACAGAAATCATCAATGGATTAGCAGATTCTTGTTGAAACCAAACCATAGTATCGCCCGATAAACACGCGGTTCGAGTACGAACAAGTTGCCTGGCAACAAAAATGGGAAGTTTAGTGTGAAAAACAAATTCCACTTGCTCAAATGGAGATGTGTGTTGATTTCGCCAAAGATAATCAATTAAACCTTTGTCTTCTCTAACAGTTTTAGTGCCTTCACCGTATGAAACTCGCGCAGCTTGAACAATTCTAGCGTCTGAGCCCATGAAATCCACTAAGCGCACATGAGAATTTCCCAGCACAGGAATATTTTTTAAAAATGGTTGTTTTAATTCTTGTAGTTTTTTATTTAATTCAATAATGTCCATAATTTTAGATTCGAAATTCTATACGAAAAAACCGATTAAAAAAATTAAGGCGGGCAAAAACCACGCCTTAATCATATCGACAATTCAATTGTCAAATCACATGCTTGAATGTATCCTCGTCGTTTTTGAATGCTTCAACCATATTCAATAATTTAGTGTTGAAGCTATTTGTATCTTTCGGATCACCATAGAAAGAAATTTCCCACATAATTCCTTGAATTACTTGATATAAGGTATATTCTGCATTTTCATAAGAATGAACATCATCAGACCAAACCTTTACCTCAGGATCAAGAACTAAAGGATAATCGGCAAAATCTTTAATTGCTGCCAGCCCAACACCCCAAAGAATCTCATCTCCCTTTTGATAATAAGAATCATCCACAAGACTATGACCCACACCCACGAACTCTGGCCAATGAGGAAGTTCAATGCTGTTCCCCTTTTTGTCTATCTTAACATTCCAAAAAAGTTTTAAGCACTCAAGAGAATAATTGTCTTCATCAATGCTCTCTGGCGTACCATTAATTATTTCATCTGTATATTCTCTCATCCAATTGCCGAAAACCACTTCGAGCAAATCTAGATTTTTATTAACCATCATGAAGAAGTGCTTTAATGTAACACCTTCTTCAATTTCAAGGCAATCATTCAGATAAAAAATAGCTTCGCATGTAACATCTGATTCTTCGTAAGAAATTTCATCTTTTTCTACATCATAAGAATCTTTAATTCTATATAAGAATCCATCTTTTTTGAGAATTAATTTAGGCATTTTCTGATTCCGACTTATCCACGAAAACGGTAACTAGTTTGAATGTGTCTACATCTGCTGGTCTCGATGAATCTTTTTCATCAACAAAAGCAATCACTGGAACTAGAGTTCGATTATGCTTCTTGTCATAAATCTTTTGATGATTCACCACTTCATAATCTGTAGCCTTAAACACAAACATCAACTCCACTTCTGATTCATCTTCTGTAAATTGATCAGCCGTTGGTTCAGCAATTTGTTTACTTGCTTGTTGTAGCTCTTCTACTGGAACATTTGACATATTCTGTACTCCTCTTGCAAGAATTTCAACCATTGCTGGGTTATTTGATTGTGCTTCAGTGGTTGTAATAATGTAATCAAGTAGTTGTTCGCCTGTGCCCACTTCTGATTTCAAAAATTCAGATGCATCCTTAAAAGAATTAAACACAATAAGTTGATCTAAATCATTCACGGCAAAATCTAAAAACTCGACATTTTGATGAGAAACTTTTTTGGCAATGCAAATTTGGTTCATAATTTCTTTTACGTATTTTTTTTATCAATTTTGAAAACTAATTTCGAATGTATAAAAGATTCATGTTTAATTTTTTCAAAAATTTATTCAACAAAAAAAAGAAAGATGAATATGTCATCACAGTAACTGTGAATGGCGAAGATGTTTCTGATATAGATAACGAAAAACTCAGTGAATTATTCAAAAAATTGAGTAACCAGCTTAAACCAGGTACTCAAGAATCTGAAGAATAATTTCAGATTATGTGGTACAAATTTTCTCAACAAGATCAAGAATTAGATCCAAACAAAGCACAGCAAAATATTCCAAGTGGCGGTGATTTAGAAATCACTGTGACAAGTGGCAACATTAGCATGGGGCCAAATGACCCGCCTAAACAAATTCAAATTAAAACAGACAAGGGCGAACAAAAAAGCATCTACCTAGTTCATGGCACTCCTGATGGCCAATTAATGTTTGGCGACACGGGGAATTTGAAACCTGGCACAGCAAAAGAATTTAACGACTGGTTAAGATCTAAAGGAATGCCCGCACTTCCTTTCGTTAGCTGCTTTGGCAACAAAGTGGTGGGTGGAGATTCTGGTGCTCAAGAATTGATAAATGCCACAGGATCTGTTCAAGTGGGCGAGAAAACTATGCCAGATGGCACGAAAAAAATTGTTTTCTCTCAATAATTTGTATAAATGTTATCATGGAAAACAAAAAAAGAATTCTTTTGTCAATTCATAATATCGATGGTGTGGCTTATAAATTCAACAACAAATTCAAGTTTTTGAATTTACAGCATCTAGTCCAAGTGCTTGATTCAATGGGTGAGCGTCAACTAGAAACATGCGCTGATCGCATCGAAAAGGTGGAAAATATGCTTTCAAACATCTCAACCATCCTTGAAGATTCCAACGATGCCACTCTAAACCTTATTCAGTCTTATGATCTAAGACAATATTCACATGATCTTGAAGACAGCAACCAAACTGAATAAAATAATCATTTCTACGACAAAAAGAGTGATTTTAGAAAGGTCCGCAGCAGACTTGTTGCGGACCATAACTTTAACATATTCCATCAATAACTATTTTCCAATATCATCCCCAAAATGCCTGCTTAGTGAGAAACACAGACAACACAATCAATAATACGATAATCGATGTCATTATATAATTTTCATATTTTTTGTTCACTAAATTTCCCATTATCTTCTTATCATTACATATAAGTAAATTAAGAATTAATTGAAAAGGCAAGAAAATACAAGATACCACCTGTACACCTATAATTACCTTTTCTAAAGGAAAATGAGGAATTAATGTAATTAGCCCCGCCGCAATTATTGATCCAAAATATTGTGTGTAAAAAGATTTTGCTTCTTTGTATTTATAATTCAAGCCATAAGGCTTGTTGCGATCATCACAAAACGCATAAATTCCAGACAAAGATACCGCAGCCGTGCCCATTATCGATGCATTGATGCACATTAAAAACAATAAATTCCCAAAAGTGCCTCCAACAATTGGTAGAATAGATTTAGCGAAAGAAGGCACATCTTTAAAATCTAAATGATTAAAGAAAGCAATGGAGCCCACAAGCATCATACATGCCGCCACCAAAGTAGTGTAAATAGTGCCATAAAAAGTTTCTTTTTGCTGATGTTTCAAATGTTGAATTTGCAATTTTTTATCCAATGTGAGATAATATTGTGCATAACACATCCAACTACATACCGTGGTGCCGATCACTGCCATTGCATCAAAAACATAATTGTGTACTGTTGGCTTGGGTACATAATTCCAATTGAAATGAAAATTATGATAAGGAACAAAAAAAGATAATATAATCCAAACTATATCAAAGCAGCACAAAGCCACCAATAATCTTTCCCATTTATGAAAGCTATTTGGCGCGACAAAAAAACATAATCCAATAATTGATAAAATAATTGACACATTAGAATTTAAACCAAAAACATCACAAATCAATCTTATTCCAGCAAATTCTGTAATCAAAATTAAAAAATTAGTGAAATACAAATTAAATAATGCAAGCTTTGACCAAAATGTACCGAATTTATTTTTTATTAAAGTGATCAATCCTTGCTGAGACGCAATAGCCATTCTTGAACAAGGCTCTTGGCAAAAATATTGAATGGGCACCAAAAGCAATAACAATGGATAAAAACCAAAACCATAAAATGCCCCGCTTTGTACATAAGTGCTCAAACCACCAGCTTCATTGTCAGTTTCGGCGGTGATCATTGGTACGCCAAAATTCTTATAAATGCTAATCAACTTATCAATTATTTTCTTCATTTTTTTGCTCCTTTAATTCCTATTTTGTTCTGTGTTTTACGAATTTTAACTCAATAATCCTAATTTTTCGTACAAAATATATATGCTTACAATTTTGAACAAAGAAGGATGGATTTTGCCCGGTCAATCCATTGAAATAATCGACGAAAATGATGAAGAATATCTTTTAGAATGTTTTGATGGATATGATGGAACGCTAAAAAGAGAATGGACTAAAAAAAATAATATCTCGGAGAAATAATGGAAATATTTTATAGTGGAATTGGATCACGCAACACTCCAGAAAAAGTACTGATAATAATGGAAAAATTAGGCACAGCTTTTGCTCAAAAAAATTTTGTTCTAAGAAGCGGTCATGCCGAAGGCGCGGATATGGCTTTTGAAAAAGGATGCGATAGAGCTAATGGAAAAAAAGAAATATACATTCCTTGGAAAAATTTTAATAATTCACAATCAACACTTTACTACGAAAATCTTCCAGAAAAAGCCACAGATTTAGCTTTTGAATTTCATCCAAATTTGCATCGCTGCAACTATGGCACTATTAAATTGATGGCAAGAAACACTTGCCAAATCTTAGGTTTAAATTGTGAAACACCATCGTCTTTTGTTGTTTGCTACACTTCAGATGGAAAATTTTCTGGAGGCACGGGCCAAGCGCTAAGAATTGCTGATCATTCAAATATTCCGATTTTTAATCTTTT